>OOAT01000938.1_pt1 | contig 13186 bp, 8 predicted proteins | sample 1671441 | NCBI WGS metagenome assembly OOAT01 (sample SAMN06348157, study PRJEB24527) | human gut metagenome | biome: human gut; feature: ankylosing spondylitis patient; material: feces | host: Homo sapiens | place: China | collected 2015-10 | reverse complement strand
TCCTTGCCGTTCATGATGTCGTCGATCTGCTCGGCGTCAATGGTTTCCCATTCGAGCAGCGCGTGAGCCATCTTGTGCATTTCTTCCTGATGAGTCTCGATGAGCTTGCGGGCAATTGCATACTGCTCGTCAATAATTCGGCGAACTTCTGCATCGACCTTTTCCATCGTGCTCTCGGAGATATGCTTGGACTGAGTCACGGAGCGGCCGAGGAACACTTCGTTCTCGTTTTCGCCGTAGACCATCGGACCCATCACATCGCTCATACCGTAGCGGACAACCATGTCGCGGGACATCTGAGTGGCGCGTTCAAAGTCGTTGGAAGCACCGGTTGTCATCTGATGCATGAAGACTTCTTCGGCAATACGTCCGCCGAACAGGATGGCGATACGAGACAGCAGATACTGCTTGTCATAAGAATAGTGGTCTTCGGCAGGCAGCTGCATCGTCAGACCCAAAGCACGTCCGCGAGGAATAATCGTGACTTTGTGCACCGGATCGCTCTTCGGCATCAGACGAGCAACCAGAGCGTGGCCGGATTCGTGATAAGCCGTGTTGCGTTTTTCGTCTTCGGACATGACCATGGCCTTGCGTTCGGCACCCATCATGATCTTGTCTTTAGCGCGTTCGAAGTCTTCCATAGCAACTACACGGCCATTGCGGCGGGCAGCAAACAAAGCAGCTTCGTTGACGAGGTTCGCCAGATCGGCACCGGAGAAGCCCGGGGTACCGCGAGCGAGGACCGATTCATCCACGTCGGCGCCGACCGGAATCTTGCGCATATGAACTTTCAGAATCTGCTCACGGCCGCGGATATCGGGCAGCGGAACCACGACCTGACGGTCAAAGCGGCCCGGACGCAGCAATGCAGGGTCAAGCACGTCTGGGCGGTTCGTAGCAGCAATCACGATGACGCTGCTGTTGGTGTCGAAACCGTCCATCTCAACGAGCATCTGGTTCAAGGTCTGTTCGCGTTCATCATTGCCGCCGCCGAGACCGGCGCCGCGCTGACGACCGACCGCATCAATTTCGTCGATGAAGATGATGCAGGGAGAATTCTTCTTAGCATTCTCGAACATGTCGCGAACACGAGCGGCACCGACACCGACGAACATTTCAACGAAGTCGGAACCGGAAATCGTAAAGAAGGGAACCTTGGCTTCGCCGGCGATGGCTTTGGCCAAAAGAGTCTTACCGGTACCCGGAGAGCCGACGAGCAGCACACCGCGAGGAATACGACCGCCCAATCGCTGATAGCGGCTCGGATCCTTGAGGTAGTCCACAATTTCGGTCACTTCTTCTTTGGCTTCATCGCAGCCTGCAACATCGGCAAAAGTGACATTGTTATTCGAGCTGTCGAGCATTCTGGCTTTCGATTTGCCGAAGCTGAAAGCACCGCCCTTTCCGCCGCCCTGCATTTGGCGCATGAAGAAAATCCACACGCCGATGAGGATCAGCATCGGGAACCAAGAAATAAAGATAGAAGCTAAGAAGCTCTGTTCTTCGTCGGGCTGACCGTAGACCTGAACGCCGGCCTTACGGAGATCCTCCACCATCCAAAGGTCTCCCGGAGCTGTGATCTTATAGGTAGCTCCTTCCGTGGGAGTCACGGTAAGCGTACGACCTTGAACATCGACTCGCTTAATTTTGCCTTCCTTGGCCTGGTCCATAAATTGCGTGTAGCTCGTGGACGGCTCATTCGAAACCATCTTCTTAGCGCCGTCAAACTGCTTGAATACAGTAAACAGAACTAATGCGATCACGATCCATACGGCAACTTTGGCGAATAAATTATTTTTGTTCAAAATTTCACCTCAAATGCACGGCCTATGCGGCCGTCGGTTGTCGATTTATAAGGGCGGATTTCGCCCTAGTTATCAAACAATACCAAAAACCGAGTAACAAGAAAGGGCTTTCTTACCTTTTCTTGCGATTTCTTTGAATTATGAATTGTACTTAGCCTAAAAACCTGAATTTCTCTCAGTTCGGGAGGCCGAAGTTACAAACCGTAAGCCACTTCAACCTGCTGAATCGAAGGGGAATCCTCTAAATCTCGGACCAGTGTCCAATCCGCCGCAGCCTTATAGGGGCACGGCAGGCGTACCCGGAAACTGCGGTCGTCAGAGAACTCAAAGTCCACGCGAATTGCTTCCTCCGGATGCGTCATCTGCACGTCCAAGATCAGACGTTCGAGCTCTTTCGGATCTGCTTCTTCAGCCGGCCGAATGACGATATGCGCTTTCTGGCGGTGACGCAGTTCGTAAAGCGGATAGAAGGCTCCGGGGCTCGCCCAAGTCTTACCGCTCTTTTTGCTGTGAGATTTTTTAAGCTCAACTACTACTATTTCGCCCTTCGGTATCTCCTTGATTCGGGCTCTTTCCTGTTCGAAGTACTGGTTCTTAACGCTGTAATCCACTGGACCGTCCGGTGTCGCCAAATGCAGCGTGACAAAGGGAGAACCATCCTTGCCGCGGCGCTGCTCGCACCCGATGTACATACCGGCAACGAGATACTCGCCCGGGTTCTCGGATTCCGTTCCTGCAACGACAGCACCGAAATTACGTTTGAGTTCGGAATGGTAGGCTTCCAGCGGGTGACCAGAGAAGTAGAAGCCCAAAACGTACTGTTCTTTTTCCATTCGAGTCCGTTCGCTCCAAGGCGCAACTTCCTTAATCGGCACTTCGTTGGACGGCTCTTCTCCGAAGAGGCTGAACTGGTCGGCTGCCTTTTCATTTTCCTGAGCAGACTGCACGACAACGTCAGCATTTTCAAACCACTTACGGCGATTAGGCTCAATGGAATCAAAGACACCGGCCATCGCAAAGACCTGAATAATCTTCTTCGTGATGAGCTGAGAGCCCACCCGTTTGACGAGATCAAAGGGATCCTTGAACGGACCGTTCTTGTCTCTTTCGGCCTTGATGGCTTCTGCAGGAGCAGAACCTACACCTTTTAAGGCGCCTAAGCCCATACGAATCTCCATCGTCTTGGGACTCGTGTAGTTAAATTCGCTCTCGTTGATATCGGGGCCGAGAAGTTTGACGCCGTGGCGTTTGGCATCCATCAAAATCTTCAGAGACTTCTCCGGATCCGTCATCACTTCACTCAAAGAAGAGGCCAGAAATTCCGCCGGATAGTAATTCTTCAGCCATCCGGTTTTATAGGCAACATAAGAGTACGCGGCAGCGTGAGACTTATTAAAACCGTAGCCCGCGAACTTACGCATCAACTCGAATAAGTGAGTGGCCACTTCTTCGGAAACGCCGTTCTTTGCCGCGCCTTCGATGAACACTTTGCTCTGGCGCTCCATTTCGGCGACGTCTTTCTTACCCATGGCGCGTCGAAGAATGTCAGCGCCGCCGAGTGAGTAGCCGCCGATCTTCTGTGCCACCAGCATCACCTGTTCCTGATACACCATAATGCCGGCCGTATCTTCCAAAATCGGAATCAAACGCGGATCGGCGTATTCAGCTTTTTTGCGTCCGGCACGAATATCCAGGAAGTCCGGAATAAGGTCCATCGGGCCCGGACGATACAGAGCGTTCAAAGCGATCAAGTCGGAAAGCTGAGTCGGCTTCGCGTCAATCAGAAGCTTGTGCATACCCGGAGATTCAAACTGGAACACGGCAACCGTATCTCCGGTCTGGAAAATCTTCTTGTACGTGTCCTCATCATCGCACTCCATGTGCTCAATGTCCGGACGAACGCCGGTGTTCTTTTCGATGTAGTCGAGCGCACGTTCAATAATCGTCAGCGTGGTCAGACCAAGGAAGTCGAACTTCACCAGACCTACGGCTTCCACGTCCTTTTTGTCATACATACTGATGACGTTTTCCGGCAGCATGCCTGCTGCGTAGAGCGGACAGAAATCAATCAGTTTGCCCGGTGCAATCAGCACGCCGCCCGCGTGAATGCCCAAGCTTCGGGTGGTGCCTTCCAATTTCAAGGCGTACTCAATGAGTTTGCGGGCCTGAGGATTGTTGCGAACTTCAGCGCGGAACTGCGGCTCTTCGCTGAGCGCTTCTTCAAGGGTCGTGTTGTGACCGGGGCGCGTCGGAATCATGCGGGAAAGGCGATCAGCCTCGGAATACGACATGTCGAGAACACGGCCGACATCCTTAATGACGCCCTTGGCACCCATCGTACCGAAGGTCGCAATCTGGCTCACGGACTCTTCGCCGTACTTGGATTTCACGTACTCAATCACGCGTCCGCGGTTGTTCTGGCAGAAGTCCACGTCAAAGTCAGGCATGGACACACGTTCCGGATTCAGAAAGCGTTCGAACAGCAAGTCGTACGCAAGCGGATCCAAGTCGGTAATACCCAAGCTGTAAGCCACCAAGGAACCGGCACCCGAACCGCGGCCCGGACCCACAGGACAGCCGTGGGTCTTGGCCCAGTTAATAAAGTCTTGCACGATGAGGAAGTAACCCGGGAAGTCCATGTCCTGAATGATCTTGATCTCACGCTCCAGGCGTTCCTTGTAGCGCGGGAACTCTGCTTCGCGTTTTTTCTCATCCGGATATAAGACTTTCAGGCGGCGGTCTAGGCCCTCGCGCGCGAGCTGTGCCATGTAGTCTTTGAGAGACATACCGTCGGGCGTCGGGAAAATCGGCAGCTGCGGTTTCCCGAGTTTGATCGTGACATTGCAGCGTTTTGCAATTTCAACGCTGTTTTCAATCGCAGAAGGAATGTCTTTGAAGAGCTCGCACATTTCTTCTTTCGTACGGAAATACTGCTGAGGCGTGTAAATACGAGGACGAGCCTTATTTGCCAGCGTGAAGCCGTCGGCAATCGCCACGCGAGCTTCATGGAATTCAAAATCTTCCGAGTTCTCAAACTGAATCGGCTGAGTAGCAACAACCGGCAGCCCGAGTTTCTTGGCGAGCTTGACGGATTCGGCGACGAGCATTTCGTCATTCGGGCGCCCCACTCTCTGCAGCTCCATAAAGAAGTGCGGGAATTTCTGGGACAATCTGCGGGCTTCCTGTTCGGCAGCCGATAAACTTCCGTTCAGGATAGCCTTACCGATCGCCCCGGTATTGAAGCCGGAGAGCACAATCAAGCCGTCGGCCATTTCCGGCGTAATCCAGTCGAGGTCGACTTCGCCTCTGTCTTTATATTGATTGGTGAGCCACGCACGGCTCAGCAGGTCGCAAAGCGTCAGGTAGCCCTGATGATTTCTCGCTAAAAATAAGAGGCGCAGATAATCATCACGGTTGTAGTGATTCGTAATCGAGCAGTCCGCGCCGAGAATCGGCTTGATACCGGCGGCTGATGCGGCTTTATAGAAAATGACATCACCGAACATCGCCGTGGCGTCTGTAATCGCCAGCGCCTTCATCCCGGAGGCAATCGCCTTATGTACTACTTTCTTCGGGTTGAGCATACCGTCTTTGATTGAGAACTCGGTATGCATACGAAGATGGACGAAATCTTGAGTCATATTTTCCAAAATAAAAAGATGCTGTTTTAAAACGGAGCTCAAAGCGTGCAGGAAAGTTTAGCGCAGCTGCCAAACATCCTCGACCCGTTCTTCGGCTTAATTGTTTTGAGCTGCTTCTGCGCTCAATGCGTAGTCTTTCAAATATTCATGGAAGGCTTGCGCCGCGCGGGAGAGCACTTTTTCCTTCTTTCTGATGAGATAGGTAGCAGAATGAAGTTTAGGGGATAAGGGCTTAACCATTAAGGGGCCGTTTGGATCCAGGTCGATTAAGTTATCAAAAGAGATCATCAGACCGAGGCCCTCTTCAACCATGAGTTTCGGCGTGTTGATCAGCGTGAAATACGCCACCACATTTAGCTCTTCAAGACTGCGCCCAAGCCAAGACTTCAAAAAGCCGGCACCTCGGGTTTGTGCTGACAATATCAGCGGACGATCTCGAAGCATCTGAGGTGTAACGAATGGCTCTTCTGCGAGCGGATCGTCTTTGCGCAGATAGACGCACCAATCTTCTTTCCAGGGCAAGCGGGTGTATTCGTATTTCGAGACGTCAAAAGGATCAAACACAATTCCGAGGTCGGAGAGCCCGACATTCAACTGATAGGCCACATTAGCGCTGTTGCCGCTCGTCACTGAGAACTCAACCTTCGGATGTATAGCTTTAAAAAGCGACATCGCCCGAATGACATTGCGCATGCCTTCAGACTCACCGGCAGCGATCCGCACTTCCCCGCTCAGCTCACTACCCTTTGAATCTACAAATTCGGCCTTGGTCTTGTCCACCAAAGACAAGATTTCTTCCGCCCGCATTCTGAGAAGTTCGCCTTCCTCAGTGATTTCCACTCCGCGGGCCGTGCGAACAAACAACTGCGCGTTCAACTCTTCTTCCAAGGCCTTAAGCGCCCGAGAGATGTTCGGCTGAGTCAGATGCAGGGATTCCGCGGCCTTTTGAACGCCGTTGTTTTCTGCGACAGCAAGGAAGAAACGAAGACTTCTCAAATTCATATACTAAAAAAGCATATCTTAGTTGTTAAATAAGTATTTGATATGTTAAAACAAAGCTTCTATTCTGTCCCTACTCGTTTTCAACGTCAGTCGAAAATCATGCAAAGAAGATCTTTCATTATCGGAGCTGCAACACTTACCGCTTTAACCGTTGCGGGACCTGTACGCTCCTTGGAGGGAAAAACAAAGATGAACAATTTAGAGAAATGGGACAAAACGTTCCCGCAGGACGACAGGGTCGAACATAAAAAAGTATCTTTTTATACCCGCTTCGGCACGAGATTAATCGGTAACCTATATTGCCCCAAAGGCGTGTCGGGCGACCTGCCGGCTATCGCTGTTTGCGGCCCGTTCGAAGCAGTCAAGGAACAGGCTTCGGGACTTTATGCGCAGACATTGGCCGCAAACGGCTTCGTGACTTTAGCTTTTGATCCGTCCTTTACCGGTGAAAGCTCCGGCTTCCCCCGCAATCTAGCTTCTCCTGACATCAGTACGGAAGATTTCTCCGCAGCTGTCGATTATCTGTCGAATCTCAAGGGCGTCGACCACAACAAGATCGGGGTGCTCGGCATCTGCGGATCCGGCGGTTTTGCATTGAACGCCGCTGCAATCGACACCCGCATCAAAGCTACCGTCACCTCCACTATGTACGACATGAGCCGTGTGAACACCTATGGCTATTTCGACAAGATGGATAAAAATGCTCGCTATGCATTGAAGCAGGAATTGAATGCCCAGCGTACCGAAGACACCAAAGACGGAACCTACGCACCCGGCGCAGGTCTGCCTGATAAACTTACCGGCGATGAACCTCAGTTCGTAAAAGATTACTGGGAGTATTACAAGACACCGAGAGGCTTCCATCCGAGGTCCATCAACTCCAACGGACACTGGAACAAGACTTCGGCGCTCTCCTTCATCAATACACCGCTGCTGACTTTCGCTGACGAAATTAGAAGTCCGGTGCTGATGATCCACGGAGAAAAAGCCCACTCTCTGTATTTCAGCAAAGACGCTTTCAAGAAGCTCACCGGCGACAACAAAACACTCATGATTATTCCGGCAGCCAATCACACGGATCTCTACGACAACATGAAATATATTCCTATGAGGGAAATCGTTGCGTTTTACAAAAAGAGTTTTTCTTAAAACAAACGCTTCTTGATTCGCCTTTCGAGGGCGGCCTATCGGCCGCCCTTCTGTTTTTATTAGAAATAAATTATTACAATACGCAAAAGTCTTTTATCGATACTTTGTCCTAATTAGGATAGTATATTAATCAAGATTTAATGTTATTAAAGGCAATGACTAATTCTCGTAACACGATTCAGAGACAACTGGTATTAAGCGCAGTAAGGCAGCTGCAGAACCATCCGACTGCTGACGAGGTTTATCAGGAAGTTCAAAAAAACTGCCCGACCATCAGCCGTGCAACTGTTTACAGAAACTTAAAACTGTTAGCAGAAGAAGGAGAAATTCGACTTCGCAACATCTCAGGTTCTCCTGAACGTTACGACCATATTTGCAGCAATCACTATCACCTGAGGTGCGAGCAATGCGGCAAGGTAATGGATGTAGAAATGCCTTACATGGCATTTCTAGATGAGAAAGTCAGAAAAAGAAATGAATATCTGATAAAGAGTCATGACCTCACATTTGTCGGGCTCTGTCCCGAATGCGCCAAGAAAAAACATTAAACCGAATTGAAATTGATACCGTCCTCACTAAGGAGAAAAGTATGAGAAGCATCACGTCTTTTGATTTGCAGTACGCACATCGTTTTCTTAATTTTCAAGGAGAAGCCCAGTATTTACACGGACATACCGGTGTTTTAACCATCGAAGTTGAAGACACGATCGAACCTGGGGTCAATATGGTCTTTCCTTGCAACGAAATTCGAAAGACTGCTTGGGAAGTTTTGAAGAACTTCGACCACGCTCTGATTCTTAGAGAGGATGATCCTTTGCTTCCCGCTATCCTTGCCGTCTACGATGCACAAGGCATTCGAAACGGAGCTCCCTCCAACAGAATGAAGGGTGCTCCAGTTAAGACAGACCTCATTGCCTGTTATCCCGATTGCCGTCTTGTCGTTACAAAGGAAACGCTCACCACGGAAGGAATGATCAAGATCGCTTACGATCTGCTGAAAGACAAACTCAACATTGCCAAAATCACTTTCACGAGCGGTGTAAATGCAGCTTCTCAGGAATATAAACCTCAAGGAACTGTGGACCGCTGTCCTCTCTGCGGTATCGCGTTAGATGAGAACGGCGTATGCCCGAAGTGCGGTTACCGCAAATAGGACGATAACCTTTTGACAAGTAGCCTCTCCCAAGGGGTTAAAAAATCTCAGCAGGGTTTCTCTCAGAAGGAAAACCTGCTGTTTCTCTTGCAGCCGGTTATTTCAAATCACGCGCAACAATATACACTTCTGCCGAAGAACTTCTGGAGGCCTCGGGCTTTCGCACGGAAACCTTTCTAAAAGTTTTTTTGCAAGCTTCAACGTACTGAGAATAGCCGCTCCCCTGAAACACCTTGCAAACAAAAGAACCGTTCTTCTTGAGGTTCTCTTTCCAAGGCCAGTTCATTCAAGAGCAGGCAGCGGGCAGCGTCGGCCGCGGCAACACCGGACAAGTTCGGGGCCATATCGGAGAGAACGACGTCGACCTTCTCCCCTTCCAAGAGATCGGTTAGCTTGTCTGCGACTTCCTGCTCTCGGAAGTCGCCCTGCAGGAAATGGACACCTTCAATCGGCTCCATCGGCAGGATATCCATGGCGATAACTTTGCCGTCGATTTTCCCGTCCTTATCGGTCAGACGCTCTTTAACAATTTGGGTCCAGGATCCGGGCGCAGCGCCTAAATCGACAACACTCATACCGGGTTTGATGATTTTATCTTTATCATCAATCTCCATGAGCTTGTAAACCGAACGGGCTCGGTAACCTTCCTGAACACTTTTCTTAACAAAAGGATCGGTCAGGTGACGCTTAATCCAAGCAGGATTAGAGCGAAGTTTCTTTTCAGATACCGGCATAGGCTTACACTTTCAAAAAAATCAAATAAGGAGTTAATGATGTCACAATTAGTGCTCGATCGTAACGCTCGCCTCTTACTTCAGGCAAAAGCACATCACCTCGATCCGGTGGTTCTGCTCGGCGGTAACGGTCTTACAGAAGCCGTGATTAAGGAAGTGGACCGCGCCTTAACCGCTCACGGCCTGATCAAAGTCAAAGTCCCGAGCGACGACAGAGAAGAACGCACGGCCATTTTTGAAGAACTGGCCGACAAACTCGGCGCCGCCAAGATTACCCAGATCGGCAAGCTTTTGGTCTTGTTCCGTCCGATTCCTGAAAAGGAAGAAACCGAAGAAGCTCCGAAGGTTAAGAAAGCTGCTCCGGCTGCCGCTCGTAAGACCGGCGCCAAGGCCCGCAATAATCGCAAACGCCTCACGGAAATGATTCAGAACAAGAACAAGGAAGCTAAGAGCCTTCCCTGGGCTAAAACCGTGAAGAAAGGCAAGACACCGAAGGGCCAAGTAAAAGCAGTGGGAGCCAAAGGCAAGACCCTGGGCTCCCGCTTAGCGAGCAAAAATAAAGGCCTCTCCGAAGAGTAAAGCCTTTATCAGTGCATCAAATTAGATGTATTGAACCGAAATAATTTCGTATTCAGACAGGCCCCCCGGGGCCTGTACTTCTACCTCATCCCCTTCAGACTTGCCGATTAAGGCACGAGCCATCGGGCTGGCAACGGAAATACGGCCGAGCTTGGTGTCGCTTTCGTCATTGCCCACGATCTGAACGGTCTGGCGATTACCGGTTTCGACGTCTTCAATCGTCACGGTCGCGCTGAACACAACCTTCCCGTTGTCCGGCAGGGTTGTCGGATCAATCACCTGGAACTGAGCAATTTTGCTCTCGAGCTCTAAAATTCGACCTTCAATAAAGGCCTGAGACTCTCTGGCTGCATCATATTCGGCATTTTCAGAAAGGTCTCCCTTTTCACGTGCTTCGGCAATCGCCTGAACAACGGCAGGTCTGTCCTGCGTCTTCAAACGCTGAAGCTCGTCTTTCAACATCTTTGCCCCGCGGGCGGTAATAGGTATAGGCATTTTCTAAAAATCTAAAGGCGGTCGTGGACCGCCTGTTTATGAATGAATGCGCTAATCATAGCGCATTCAGTTTGGAGGATTTCTTCCTTGCTCCTGATGCGGGTCGTGTGTCCCGCTTTTTGGTGTAAGGAAACTCTTCCGATGATTAAGCCAGAGAAGAGACCAACACAGCCTTGATCGTGTGGAGACGGTTCCCGGCCTGCTGGAACACAATGGAAGCCGGAGATTCAAATACTTCTTCTGTCACCTCCACACCGCCCGCGAGTTCGGGATGCGCTTTGATGACGGCTTCACCGACCTTAGTTTCCATGTTGTGATAAGCGGGCAGACAGTGCATGAACTTCACGTCGGGATTGCCGGAAGCTTCCATGAGTTTCTTGTTGACCTGATATGGAAGAAGCGCAGCGATACGTTCGTCCCAAACTTCTTTGGGCTCGCCCATCGAGACCCAAATATCTGTATGGATGAAATCAACGCCTTTGACCGCGGCTTCCGGGTCATCGGTAATCGTGATCTTAGCGCCGGAAGCCTTAGCGAATTCACGGCACATATCGATGAGTTCCTGAGAGGGCCAGTATTCCTTCGGGGCACCGATACGAACATCCATACCCATCTTCGCACCGACGAGCAGCAGGGAGTTGCCGGTATTGAAGCGAGCGTCTCCGACATAGGCATAGGAGATGTCTTTCCAGCGTTTGCCGCTGGCTTCCTTCATGGTGAGCAGATCGCAGAGCATCTGAGTTGGGTGCCATTCTTCTGTCAGGCCGTTAAAGACCGGGACACCGGCGTATTCTGCCAGCTCTTCAACGGTTTCCTGCTTAAAGCCGCGGAACTCGATGCCGTCATACATAGAACCTAAGACGCGGGCGGAATCCTTGATGCTTTCTTTATGACCGATCTGGGAGACGGACGGGTCAAAGAAAGTCGTGTTGGCGCCCTGATCATAGGCCGCTACTTCAAAAGCAGAACGAGTACGGGTAGAAGTTTTTTCGAAAATCAGAGCGATGCTCTTTCCGCAAAGCAGCGGACGTTCCGTACCAGCTCTTTTGGCCTTCTTCAGGTCTTCAGCCAATGACACCAAGTAATCAATCTCGTCAGGTGTATGGTTGACAAGACTCAGTAAGGAACGGTTTTTCAAATTAATGGGCATATTGTCTCCCGGTTAACTGCGCCCTCTTGAATTAAGAGGGCGCTCATACGAATGAAATCAATGCTGAAGATGTTTATGCAGTTCTTGCTGTGCATAAACTTCCGTGTCCTTCATGTGGCGAATGCCTTCGATCACCGCCAAAGCGTTTGCCATCGCAGTGTAGAAGGTCACATGGTTGGCCAAAGAAGCGATACGGATCGCAGAAGCATCGGCAATTTCGGAACGGCTTTCGGCAGCGACGGCGATCACCAGCTGGATGTTGCCGTTCTTCAGTTCGTCCACAATGTTCGGACGGCCTTCGGAAACCTTGTTCACCACATCGCATCTGTAGCCCGCTTCGCGAATGACTTTAGCGGTACCGCGTGTCGCCACGAGCTGATAGCCTGCTTCCGTGAAGTTCTTAGCGAGCTGCGGCAGACGAGGCTTGTCTTCTTCCTTAACGGAAATGAAGACGCGGCCGGACTTCGGAATCGCTGAGTCCGCACCTAACTGGCTCTTAAACAGAGCTTCGCCGAAGCTGCGGCCGACACCCATGACCTCGCCGGTGGAACGCATTTCCGGTCCGAGCACCGGGTCAACGCCCAAGAACTTAGCAAACGGGAAAACAGCTTCCTTAACGCTGTAGTGATCGAGATCCACTTCAACCGGCTGCTTCTGATCTTCCAGGCTCTGGCCGACCATGCAGCGGGCGGCAATCTTCGCGAGCTGCTGCCCGGTGGACTTAGAAACAAACGGAACGGTTCTGGAAGCACGCGGATTGACTTCGAGCACGAAGATTTCCGGATGATCGGAGAATGCGTGCTGAATCGCGAACTGAACATTCATCAGACCGACGACGTTTAAAGCACGAGCCATTTCGCGGGTCTGGCGCTTAACTTCTTCGACCAAGGCCGGATCCAGCGAGTACGGAGGAATCGAGCATGCAGAGTCACCGGAGTGGACACCGGCCTGTTCGATGTGCTGCATCACGCCGCCGATTCTGACTTCTTTGCCGTCGGAGACGGCATCGACGTCCATTTCTACGGCGTCATCCAGGAAGCGGTCCAAAAGTACCGGAGAATCGAAGGAAACCTTGATGGCTTCGCGCATGTAGCGTTCGAGTTCGCTCCTGTCGTGCACGATATCCATGGCGCGGCCGCCGAGCACATAGCTCGGACGAACCACCAGCGGATAGCCGATTTCGTCAGCCAAACGAATGGCCTCTTCTTCGGTACGAGCAGTTCTGTTGGGCGGCTGATGAAGACCCAGGTTCTGCAGCAGATGCTGGAAGCGTTCACGGTCTTCAGCTGCGTCGATAGAGTCAGGCGTCGTACCGATGATGTTGACACCGTTGGCCTCCAAAGCACGAGCGAGTTTGAGCGGGGTTTGACCGCCGTACTGAACGATAACGCCTTCGGGTTTTTCGACATCGATGATTTCGAGCACGTCTTCGAGTGTCACCGGTTCGAAATACAGTCTGTCGCTGGTGTCGTAGTCGG
>OOAT01000933.1_pt1 | contig 13289 bp, 9 predicted proteins | sample 1671441 | NCBI WGS metagenome assembly OOAT01 (sample SAMN06348157, study PRJEB24527) | human gut metagenome | biome: human gut; feature: ankylosing spondylitis patient; material: feces | host: Homo sapiens | place: China | collected 2015-10 | reverse complement strand
TCACGGTGATAACCAACCACTTTCTGTGGCTGTGTTCAAAATGAACACGACCACAACTTGTAGATGGTTTCAAACCAATCTACAAGATCAGTGGGATTTACAGGAAAAATACCACCGTGTGTGGAATTCGTCAAGAGGGTTTTGGAAAATTTATGGCAATAAAGTGGAAAGAGTAGGACTATTTGATGGAAACCTAGAAAAGCTATGAGATGAAAACTTGGGAGAAGTAAGCATTTTTTGTTTACTTGTAAAAATAGAGGTGATATAATAATCATAAGATTTAAGTTGGAAAACTCTCTGTTGATAAGAGGATGAAAAGATGGCGATATCCTATAATAAATTGTTCAAACTTCTGATTGATAAGAAAATGAAAAAGAAAGAATTGTGCGAACTTGCCGGTGTTAGTCCAAGTACAATAAGCAAGATGGGACGCAATGAAATTGTATCGATGGAAGTTGTTGCTAAAATTTGCTTGAAATTGAATTGCACGGTAGATGATATTCTGGAAATAGTGCCGGATGATTCGGGAAATTAAATGGCTTGAATGACGAAATCAAAATTTGCCGATAACCGTAAAGGCAGGGGTGAATAGGTTGAAGATTCTCGATAATATTTCCAGTACTGTTCGTGATGATCTGCAATCGGAAATCAAGCGAGGAAGCAAAATTTCCATTGCAGCTGCGTGTTTTTCTATGTATGCTTACAAGGAATTGAAAAAACAACTGGATTCCATCGATGAACTCCGGTTTATCTTTACATCGCCTACATTTGTAGCTGAAAAGGCTTCAAAACAAAAGCGCGAGTTCTATATTCCGCGTTTGTCCAGAGAAAAAAGTCTGTATGGCACAGAATTTGAAATCAAGCTCCGCAACGAAATGACACAGCGTGCTATTGCAAAAGAGTGTGCAGATTGGATTCGCAGAAAGGTGACTTTCAAATCCAATACGACCGGCGAAAACATGGGAGGCTTCATGACCGTGGATTCCGGGACATCCCAAATAGCATATATGCCAATCAATGGATTTACAACGGTCGATATTGGCTGCGAACGTGGTAATAATCGCTACAACATGGTCAATTGCTTCGATGCTCCCTTCGCACAGCAATATATGCAACTTTTTGATCAGCTGTGGAATGACCGTGAGAAACTGGAAGATGTTACGGATGTTGTAATTGAGAATATCAGCACTGCCTATGCAGAAAATTCGCCGGAATTCATTTATTTTCTGACGTTATATCATGTGTTCAGTGAATTTCTGGACGATATTTCAGAGGATGAACTTCCTAACGAGGCTACCGGATTCAAGCAGAGCAAAATCTGGAGCCTGCTGTACGATTTCCAAAAAGACGCAGCACTGGCCATTATCAACAAGCTGGAAAAATACAACGGCTGCATTCTTGCAGACAGTGTTGGTCTGGGCAAAACTTTTACTGCATTGGCGGTTATCAAGTATTATGAGAACCGGAATAAGTCTGTGCTGGTTCTCTGCCCCAAAAAGCTGGCAGAAAACTGGAATACTTATAAGGACAATTATGTCAACAACCCGATTGCATCAGACCGCCTAAATTACACCGTTCTGTTTCATACGGATCTATCAAGAACTGGTGGACAATCAAACGGCATTGATCTTGACCGACTAAACTGGGGCAATTATGACCTTGTTGTGATTGATGAATCGCACAATTTCCGAAACGGTATCGGAACTCACAGTAAGACACAGGAAAACCGTTATCAGAAACTGATGGATAAGGTTATTCGTGCCGGTGTTAAAACGAAGGTGCTGATGCTTTCTGCAACACCGGTCAACAATCGATTTGTCGATTTGAAAAACCAGCTTGCCCTTGCCTATGAGGGTAATTCCGAGTATCTTGACGAACAGCTGAACACCTCGAAAAGCATTGACGACATTTTCAAACAGGCACAGAAGGCGTTTAATGCGTGGAGTAAGCTTCCCCAGGCGGAGCGGACAACAGATGCCTTGCTTCGCACCTTGGACTTTGACTTCTTTGAGCTGCTGGACAGCGTTACCATCGCTCGCTCTCGCAAGCACATTGAAAAGTACTATAATACGAATGATATCGGAAAGTTCCCGGAGCGATTGAAGCCTATCTCTGTTCGTCCATGCCTGACGGACCTGAATAACGCAATCAACTATAACGAAATTTATGATCAGTTGATGCTACTTACTCTGTGTGTCTATACTCCCTCCAACTATATTTTTCCAAGCAAACTGCAAAAGTATCGGGAGCTTACCCACAACAAGGGAGAAAATCTGACCCAAAGCGGACGTGAACGTGGCGTTCAACGATTGATGAGCATCAATCTTCTGAAACGGCTGGAAAGCTCTGTCCATTCTTTTCAACTGACGCTGACACGTATCAAAGAGCTTATTAACGGAACGATTCAGTCCATCAATCAGTTTGAGCAGTATGGACAGACCAATCTGGCCATGTACGATCTCAGTAATGCCGATTTTGATTTGGATGATGAAAACAGTGACTTCCTCACTGTTGGCAAAAAAGTGAAAATTGACCTTGCCGATATGGATTGGAAGAGCTGGCGCACAGAACTCCAAAAAGATGCGGATACGCTGGAACTGCTGACCCTGATGGTTGGTGATATTACTCCTGAACATGACACCAAATTACAGGAGCTTTTCAAGCTGATCTCTCAGAAAATTGAGCATCCTATCAATGGGGACAATAAAAAGATTCTCGTTTTCTCGGCTTTCTCGGATACAGCAGAATACCTGTACGATAATGTCAGCACCTTTATATCGAAAAAATACGGCTTGAATACCGCAGTTATCACTGGTTCTATTGACGGCCGGACAACAATCAAAGGCTTCCCGGCAACGCTCAACAATGTTCTGACCTGCTTCTCTCCGATTTCCAAAGGAAGGGATGTTTTGATGCCGGGCAGTACAACAGATATTGATATTCTGATTGCAACCGACTGTATTTCTGAAGGTCAGAACTTGCAGGACTGCGACTATCTGGTGAATTATGATATTCACTGGAATCCAGTACGCATTATCCAGCGTTTTGGTCGTATCGACCGTATCGGAAGCCGAAATCAGTGCATCCAGCTGGTAAATTTCTGGCCGGATCTGACACTGGATGATTACATCAACCTGAAATCCCGCGTCGAAACACGCATGAAAATCACCGTTATGACTTCTACCGGTGACGATGATCTCATCAACCTGGAAGAACAGGGCGATTTGGAATACCGGAAAGCACAGTTGAAACGGCTTCAGGAAGAAGTTGTAGATATCGAAGATATGTCGGACGGTATCTCTATTATGGATCTTGGTCTGAACGAATTCCGGTTGGATCTTCTGGACTACATCAAGCACCATGGCGAACCGGATAAAAAGCCGCTTGGCCTGCATGCAGTGGTTCCGGCAACAGACGAGCTTCCAGAGGGTGCGATTTTTGTCCTGAAGAATATCAACAACAGCGTCAATGCGGATAACCGTAACCGAATCCATCCGTTCTACATGGTTTATGTTGGAAAGGATGGAGAAATCATTTGTGACTATCTGAACCCCAAAAAGCTTTTGGATGATATACGATTGCTGTGCAGAGGTAAAGCGCAGCCCATCAAAGAAGTCTATGAACGGTTTAATCGGGAAACAGACGATGGAAAAAACATGTCCGAAATGTCTGAATTGCTGAGTGAAGCTATCGATTCTATTATCGATGTCAAAGAAGAAAGTGACATTGATAGCCTGTTCTCGGCTGGCGGAACCTCTGCGCTTATTGGACAGGTTTCTGGGTTGGATGATTTTGAACTGATTTGCTTCCTTGTGGTAAAATAAGCTGGAACTGCTATGGGGAGGGCTGTTTATGAAATCCGGTGACCAGAAAACGAGCTATTGGTGGATAGTTATTTGGGCTATTGCAAGTATAGTGTTTGCATTTGTGTTGCACTGCCTCTTCAGCATTGGCGCTGAAGAGCCATTTTGGCAGGCAAAGTGGAGTGCTGGAGATATTTTGACTTATGCGTCATCTGTCATTCTCGGATTACTTGCCCTCTGGCAGAACCAGCGTTTCAAAACGGAAAACGATGAAGCACAGGCCAGACTTGAAAAGCTGAGCGTCCGTGCAAATGAACTGCAAATCACATCGAAAATGATTGAACATGAAAATGAAAGAATTTCTATGCTAAGGGAGGTATTTCAAAATTTTTATGATGCATGTTCGTGTAGTTCTATAGTTTCCGATTTTGGGCCTTTGTCTAAACCTGACGAAACATACTCTACTAATTCGGCACTGAAAGCAAATCACATTCGAACATCCTTTCAGGTGCTTTTTCAGCAATTAAATCTAGATACAGATAACGGTTCTTTAGCAAATGAAGTTGTAAATAACGCAAAATTACTTCTTATGTCAGCAACCAAATTGATTCTATCTTTTACAATTGATAAAGGAAGAACGCTAGATGAAAAGCAGAAAGAAGAATATAGACAAATGGTAAAAATGCAACTTCAGCTAGAAGAAACATTATGCAAACAGTTTTATACTTACTTGACAGAACTTGAAAAAGAGCGGAATTCTCTAATTTTTGAAAATTATACGCTTGATGAATTGCAGGCCATCTATCGCCAAAAAGAGTTGTATCAGGAAAAAGCACAAAAATGAGGCCGTTATATGTTGAATCTTCCAAACGCTACAGAATTTAACAGACGTATCCCAAAACAGAAGTTCTATGACAATCTTTCGGTAACGCCAGCCTTAAAGAAAGCGTTTACAGATCAGATCAAAGTAATCTATTGGCGCAATAAAATTGCTCCCACTACTGTAAATCTTGCGGCCAGCGATTCCGTGACGGAAATCGAAGTATTTGAGATTCGGCTCAACACACCAGATCTGGATGAGAGTATCCTGCGCCAGATTGACCGGGAGATTCCCTATCATATTTTGTTTTTACTGGAATATAGCGGTCAGTATCGTTCGGTGATTGGTTACAAGGAAGCCTCGACTTCCAGCAAAACTGCATTCAAGGTTGATCGTTACTACTCGACCGACTGGATGGATGAAGATTATCTGCCGGGGCATCTGGAAGGCCTTTCTATGGATGCCGTTTATGAAAATTTTGTCCGTCAGATTGCAGGCGAGACTCTGGCTGAAGAAAATGGCAATACGCTGAAAGAAAGCGTTGAACAGCAAAAGCAGCGGGAACAAATCGAAAAGCAGATTGCTGCATTGGAAGCCAAAATTAGGAAAGAAAAACAGCCGAAAAAGAAATTTGAACTATATCAAGCGGTAGAAATTCTAAAAGAGAGGTTAAAAAATGTCTAATTCTACAATTGCCAAACATAGCAAGGCGGCATTTGATGAATCAAAAAGCATTCGGATTTTAAGCGGTCTCTTAGAGTCTACAGGAGAAATCAAAACCTTTTTTGGCGAAAATGATAAAACGCCTAATTATGATGGTTCATTCGAACTGGTCAATGATGAACAAGAGCCCGTCAAGCAATTTATTGTACAGATAAAAAAGGTTGATAGGTTGGTTTTGAATTCGAAAGGAAAATATGATTATCGGCTTAAAACTAATTTTTTGCAGTATGTTAAAGATAAGGTAACCGAAAATCCAGCCATTTATTTTGTCGTCGATCTTGCTACTGAAAAAGTATACTGGATTTACTTATCTGACGAGACACTTATCAGATTGAACTTTGAAGGAAAAAAGACTGTTACATATCACTTTCGAGAGGAAGATTCCATTTCTAATGTTGAAGCGTTTGTTTTAACAATACGAAAAATTGCACGTGAGCGCAATAATTTCTTCGTTTATAAAACGCCTCAACAAATTGCGGAAATACAAGATGCAGTAGACTATCTCAACCAGCATCTCAACGGAGATTTAAAGAACATAAAAGAGAGAATTTTTCCGGATCTATGGCGTGTTGGTATCAAATATAGTGTGGATCATACGGTTTTGTTCAACGATGTGCCTGTTCCTATTACAGGGTGCGTTGCACTATATCCTCAAATGCGTGGAAGACTTGACACTGGAGTACGTGAATACGATTGGAATTTGTCGGAAAATATGTTCACGCATTTTTCTTTAGGGTCGGAAACCGACATAAAAAAATATAGTGAGGAGACGCTACATAAAATTGTTCAAAACTTTTTTAAACTTGGCATTCCCTATAAATTTTTACCAGCAGTGGTATTGATGGAACAGATTGATCCATTTGTTAAAGAAAGCCAGAGGTTCTTTGATACACCAACTTTTCAAAAGTTATCAATCAAAGAGGTGAGGCGGAGATTTATTCTATTGCACAACTATATGTGCTTTCTTTTTACAGGTCATGGAGTTTCAGAAAATGAAAAAGCTTGCGTAGAAAGAGCACAGAGTATCATTGATCATAGAAAAATGAACTTTTATAGCATTTTTGAATGCGCACGGTCATGTAGGGAAGAATTTAAAAAATATTGTAGTTCTGAGAGCGAAGAAAATATTTCTCTTCGTGGGAAGATGTTTGGCTTTTTGCAGCAAGAGAGTATACGGTGTTTTTTGGCTATTATGGAACTGCAATGCCGTAAGATAGAGGAATTCACTCCTGTTTGGAATTATAATTGGTACGATTGGGTTTATCTTGATAAAAAATCTTATTTAGAGAACTGTAAAAAAATATGTGATCGATGGCTTTCAAACCTCTCAGACTTATATATAGAAACTTACAATAATATTTTTGAAACAACAAAATTTTTGGTTCGTGATAGATTTGTTTATAATCTTGAATGTACTAACTTTGAAAATACGAATTTTTTGACTATTGAATCACAGCATTATCAGGGTGAAAAGTTCAGTTTACAAATGGATTCTTCTTGTACTTCAGAACTTTCTTATCCCAATATTCCAGAAGGGCTTCTGTCAACTTGTAGTAGCGCATCAATTCAAAGGTTTATACAAAATCGCCGTTTATACTATGACTCGATTTGTTGCCTTCTTTATCGCGGTATTTGCAAAGGGCTAGGCTTTAAAGAAGGTGATTTACCCTTATATGAACACGAAAACGTTAAGTTCTTTTTATAATTTTGAAATTGGAAACCGAAATCTGAAGGATAAAGTAACCGGAGAAAAGTTTGAAGTTGTAGTAAGAATAACTGAAATGGGAAAACATTTGGAGTAATTCATATGAATGGGATAGACATTCTTCAAATTGCAACAGCAACAATCATAAGTGCCGGTGGTATTGGTGCAATCATTATAGCGGCGGTACAGTTCACATCAAATATAATTGCGGACAAAATTTCAAAGAAGTATGAGCTCAAATTAAATGAGTCATTAGAATCTTATAAATCTAACCTTGATAAAGGAAACCATATCTCGCGTGCAATGTTCGACAAAGAGTTTGAATACTATCAACTTCTATCTAGGAAATACACTATTGCATTCAACAGTTTTAATTTATATTATGGAATCAAGTACTCAAAATTAGACGTGATTCCTATCGAAGAAATCCATATTTATAACCCAAAACTGGAAGAACTTGCAAAAGATATAAGAGACGGAAAAAGGGTGACTGAAGTCCAAATGGATACACTGAAAAGCAATATAGCCGAACAATTTTTAGAGTTTAAGAAGGTTTTGGACGAGAGTGAATCCTTTATTAACGGCGAAATTTATAGTAAATACGCGAAATTATATGATCTTATTCGTAGCTACTATCTAAATGAAGATTCAATGCTGCTAGATGAAATCCAATCGCTAAGACTTCAACTACCAAAAACTATTAGAAACTACCTTATTGGACTGACTGTTATAAATTAGGGGGAACTTATACATGGACAACCTTAAAATGCACAGCCTTGACGGCATACAGCGCAACATAGATTTAATTGGCAAGCTATTCCCCAACGCCATTACCGAGGTAAAACGCAACGGCAAAGTAGAACACGCAATTGACTTTGACGTTCTGCGGCAGGAGCTTTCCGACTCCATTGTAGAGGGCAGGGAGGAACGTTATCAGTTCACATGGCCGGACAAGAAAAAGGCGATGCTGGCGGCCAATGCGCCCATCACGGCAACCCTGCGTCCCGTTGTGGCGGATAGCGTTGGCAAGGATGGCACTCCCGGTGGCTTTGACAGCGAGAACCTCTACATCGAGGGCGATAATCTGGAAGTGCTGAAGCTCTTGCAGGAAACCTATCTGGGCAAGGTCAAGATGATCTACATTGATCCTCCATACAATACGGGCAATGACTTTGTCTACGAGGATGATTTTGCACAGAGCACTGAGGATTACATGGGCAACAGCGGCCAGTACGATGAAGAAGGCAACCGTATGGTGACAAACACCGAAAGCAATGGCCGCTTTCATACGGATTGGCTCAATATGATTTATCCTCGGCTGAAATTGGCAAAGGATTTGCTGGCAGATGATGGGGTTATTTTTATTAGTATTGGAGATAATGAACTTTTCACACTGAAGCAAGCGTGTGACGAAATTTTTGGAGTTAAAAGTTTTATTTCTGTTGTAACACGTCCGACAGGGACACATACAGGTTTGACCAATAGAGCCATCGTAGGAGAATCTGATTATCTACTAGTATACTCTAAAAATTCTGAAAGTGTCTCTATTGACGGGCTTCCAATGTCGGATAAGGACACTAGAATATATGATATGAATGATGAGTTTGGGCGATTTTTAATTAGACCTTTACGTAGAACTGGTGGTGAAAATCGTCGTGAAGATCGTCCTAATATGTATTTTCCCATTGAAGCACCTGACGGAACAATAGTTTATCCTATTGGTCCAACAGGATATGAGAGCCGCTGGATATGTAATCCCGAAGGATATGATTATTTCAAAAAGGCGAATAGAATTTATTGGAAACAAGTGTCCGATGGGGGAACATTAAAGTGGCAAGTATATCAAAAATTTTATCTTGAGGATAAAAAACGAGCAGTCTCCAATTTGTGGGATGATATTGATGGCAATAAAAAAGCTACAAGAGATTTAAAAGGACTCTTTTCGGATTTTGATATTGGATTTGACTTCCCTAAACCCATTCAGTTAATTGAACGGTGTATTCAAATTTCTAACGATTCTGCAGCAATTATTCTTGACTTTTTCTCCGGTTCTGCTACTACCGCCCATGCCGTAATGAAATTGAACGCCGAAGATGGTGGACAACGCAAGTTTATCATGGTGCAGTTGCCGGAAAAGACGGACGAGAAGAGCGAAGCCTACAAGGCAGGCTACAAGAACATCTGCGAAATCGGCAAGGAACGTATCCACCGTGCTGGGCGAAAAATTAAGGAAGATGCTGGGCTAACCGCTCCGGCTGATTTGGATATTGGTTTCCGCTGCCTGCGTCTGGATGAAAGCAACATGAAGCCGGTTTACTACACGCCGGAGGAGACCCAGCAGCAGGATCTGTTCTCTCTGGTGGACAACGTTAAATCCGACCGCACCCCGGAAGATCTGCTGTTTCAGGTCATGCTGGATTTGGGTGTGCTGCTTTCCAGCCCCATTGAAACCATGGAAATTTCCGGCAAAAAGGTGTTCAACGTGGCAAATGGCTTCCTGCTGGCCTGCTTCGACCATGATGTGACGGATGAGACTGTCAAGGCCATTGCGCAGATGAAGCCGTACTATGCTGTTTTCCGTGACAGTTCCATGGCAAATGACAGCGTTGCAACAAATTTTGACCAGATTTTTGAAACTTATAGCCCCGATACGGTAAGAAAAGTATTGTGATTCGATGAAAATTGAATTAACTTGTTATTTTCAACTGTCAAGAAATGATTGACAGTTGGTGTCGGAGGTAAGTTACAACAATGAAGTTTAGTTTTAAGATTCAGCAATACCAGACGGATGCTGTGGATGCCGTGGCACGGGTCTTTCAAGGTCAGCCGTACAATGCAGGTGTATCCTATCTGCGGGATATCGGCAATTTGCCCAGCACACCGCAGCAGATCAGTGTGACGCAGTCTTACGAGGACGGCACACAGGTCGAATTTCAGGATGCTCTAGATGATTCCGGTTTTAAGAATGAAGCCTTGCAGCTGACCGATGAGCAGATTCTGCGCAATATCCAGAGCATTCAAAATGAGAGCAATATCCACCAGTCCACCCAGCTGGTGACACCGCTGGGTCGCTGCTCTTTGGATATCGAGATGGAGACCGGTACCGGCAAGACTTACGTTTACATCAAAACGATGTTCGAGTTGAATAAGCGTTACGGTTGGAGCAAGTTTATTGTGGTCGTGCCCAGCATTGCCATCCGTGAAGGTGTGAAAAAATCCTTTGAAATTACCGCAGATCACTTTATGGAGTGCTATGGTAAAAAGGCACGGTTCTTCATCTATAACAGCAGCAACCTGAATCAGCTGGATGCCTTTTCCAGTAATTTGGGCATCAATGTTATGATCATCAATACGCAGGCTTTTGCGGCTTCCATGAACGAGGACAAGAATGTGGAAGGCCGCAAGGGCGATGCAGCTGCGCGTATTATCTACACAAAGCGGGATGAGTTTGGTTCCCGCCGCCCCATTGATGTGATTGCCGCCAACCGTCCGATTCTGATTCTGGACGAGCCGCAGAAGATGGGCAAAGAGGATTCTGCCACCCAGAAAGCCTTGAAAAAGTTCAATCCGCTGTTTGCGCTAAACTATTCGGCTACCCATGCAAAGCAGCATAATCTGGTGTATGTGCTGGATGCGCTGGACGCTTATAATAAGCGTCTGGTCAAGAAAATCGAGGTCAAGGGCTTTGAGGTCAAGAACCTGCGTGGCACCAACAAATATCTGTATCTGGAAGATATTCTTGTCACTCCTCAAAAGGCCCCGCAGGCTAAAATCGAATTGGAAGTCGCTCACAACGGTGGTACCAAGCGCGAATTTCATAAGCTGAATGTGGGGGATAATCTATATTATCTCTCCAACGAGATGGAACAGTACAAAGGGTTTGTCGTTTCTGAAATTGATCCCTTTACCGGCATTTTGACTTTTACGAATGGGGAAACTTTGCATGTTCACGATGTGACAGGTGACGTGTCCGAAGATGATATGCGCAGGGTGCAGATTCGTGAAACTATCGAATCGCACTTTGAAAAAGAGCAAGAACGTTTCAAAATGGGCATCAAGACGCTTTCCTTGTTCTTCATTGATGAAGTGGCAAAATATCGCCAGTATGATGAAGAGGGCCATGAGCTTCTGGGCGAGTACGGAAAAATTTTTGAGCAGGAATATCTGTCCGTCCTGAACGAGCACCGCACGATGTTCGACACGGACTATCTGGCCTATCTGGATTCTATAGATGTACACAATGTGCACAAAGGCTATTTCAGTATCGATAAAAAGGGGCATAGCGTAAACAGTTCTGTCAAGCGCGGCACGGATCTGTCCGATGATATTTCCGCCTATGACTTGATTCTGAAAAATAAGGAACGGCTGCTGTCCTTTGAGGAGCCTACCCGGTTTATCTTCTCCCACTCTGCCCTGCGTGAAGGTTGGGATAACCCGAATGTGTTCCAAATTTGCACCCTGAAGCACAGCGACAGCACCACACAGAAGCGTCAGGAAGTTGGCCGCGGCTTGCGCCTGTGCGTGAACCAGTCCGGCAGCCGCATGGATGCCGATGCTTTAGGCGATAAAGTGCAGGATATCAATGTCCTGACGGTTATTGCCAGCGAAAGCTATGCCGCTTTTGTGGACAGCTTGCAGAAGCAGACTGAGGCTGTGCTGTACGACCGTCCTCGGAAAGCGACCATTGAATATTTTGCCGGAAAGTCGATCAAATTGGATGGGCGAACCGTCAAGGTGGACGACCATCAGGCACGAGCCATTTATCAGTATCTGGTTCGCAACAACTATGTGGACGAAGAAGATAACGTGACGAAGGAATACCGGGAGGATGCACAGGCAAAATTGCTTGCTCCTGTTCCGGATTCTCTGAAACCGATAGAAGAAGGCGTCCACACCTTGGTGCAGGCGATTTATGACGCAAGCGTTCTCCAGAAGATGTTTGCGGATGCCAACAAGCCAAAGGTTCTGGAAAACCCGCTGAACGGACGGTTTGAAAAAGCAGAGTTCCAGAAACTCTGGAATACCATCAACCACAAGTACGCCTATACTGTTGATTTCAATTCCGATGAACTGATTTCCAAAGCAATCACGCATATTGACAGTGAACTCTATGTCAGCCAGCTGCAATACGCCGTCAGTCATGCTGCACAGCGGGATACCCTGGATGCAGACATGGTGCGTAGTGGTGACAGCTTCAATGCTGCACAGACTCGCACTAAAACGCTGAAATACGCAGTACATGGGCAGATTCCTTATGATCTGCTTGGAAAAATTGCGGAGGGAACCGTCTTGACCCGCCGCACTGTTGCGGCGATTTTGAAGGGAATCAAGCCGTCTACGTTTGCAATGTATCAGAGCAACCCGGAAGAGTTCATCACAAAGGTCACTCGCCTGATCAAGGAGCAGAAAGCCACCATGATCGTAGAGCATATCACCTATGATACGATTGAAGGCAGCTATGACAGCAGTATCTTTACTGCCGAAAAACACGGCTTGACAATGGATAAAGCCTATCCTGCAAAGAAAGCCATTCAGGACTATGTCTTTACTGACGGCTCTGCCGAAAAGAGCGTGGAACGCAAATTTGCCGAAAGCCTTGATGGCGCAGATGAAGTATTCATCTATGCAAAGCTGCCCAGAGGTTTCTTTATCCCTACGCCCGTCGGGCACTATTCTCCGGACTGGGCAATCGTATTCCATGAAGGTGCAGTGAAGCATATTTACTTTGTTGCCGAAACAAAGGGTACAATGGAAAGCCTGAATCTGCGCCCAATCGAAAAATCCAAGATCGATTGTGCTAAAAAGCTGTTTGCGAAGTTGTCCGATGGACTTGTGACCTATGACCATGTAAGCAACTATCAGGAATTGCTGAATAAGGTGTTAAAATAAAGGGGTGAACGATGCCCATCTGGGCAAGTACCAAAATTTTTCGGTAAATTTTGTGCAGCCCGCAGAAATCAATAAGCTCTATTGAAAAATAACGCAAAATGCGTTACAATGAAATCGAGGTGATAACCATGGAAAAAACGATGACACTCAATCTCCGTGTCAACCCCACTGTAAAACAGCAAGCCGAAGACGTGTTGAAGCAGCTCGGCATCCCGATGGCAACGGCCATTGATATGTACCTGCGCCAGATCACCCTGACTGGCGGCATCCCCTTCTCGCTGTCTTTGCCGAAATCTCCTGCGGCTCTGAACGCTGACACCATGACCGATGACCAGCTTCATGCAGCCTT
>OOAT01000932.1_pt1 | contig 13294 bp, 8 predicted proteins | sample 1671441 | NCBI WGS metagenome assembly OOAT01 (sample SAMN06348157, study PRJEB24527) | human gut metagenome | biome: human gut; feature: ankylosing spondylitis patient; material: feces | host: Homo sapiens | place: China | collected 2015-10 | reverse complement strand
TATAAATTTAAAGTTTTTCTATTATGAACAAAAAATTTTTAAGTGCAATCCTGTTCGGAGCCTTGATGGTTTCTTCAACAGGAACGTTTGTATCTTGTAAAGACTATGATGATGACATCGATCGTATCGACAAGGAGTTGACGGAGCTGAAGTCTCAGATCGCAGCTTTACAGACAACAGTTGACAACGGAGACTATGTAACTGGTGTGGCAAAAACTGCTGATGGCAAGGGTATTACGTTTACTTTTTCTAAAGGAAGTCCTGTCACAGTAACTTTGGATGTGAAAGACGGTGAGCCGGGCAAAGATGCTCAGAAAATTACTTTTGACAAAGACGGCCAGATGTTAATTGACAATGAGCCTACTGGCATTTACCCGACTAAAGATGCAGAAAAAGCTCCTGTAAAAATCGAGGGTGGATTCTGGTATACTTTAAATGATAAAGGCGAATACGAAAATAGCAATATTCCCGTATCTGGCTTAGCCGTTGCTGGTAGCGAGGCGGACGGATGGACATTGACAGTGATTGATGCTAACGGCAACAAACAAGAAGTAAAAGTTCCAACAGCAGCTTCTTTGATGAGCGAATTTGAAATCGTTGGTTTGCTTGGTGATGATAACAAGATAAGCTCTGATGCTGTCGTATTGAATTATTCAGCAAATAAAGTTATTGCAAAATGGGAAGGTCCTAAAGGTACAATTGCAAAAGATGACTATATCGTTGCAACAGCTAAAGATCAAAAGACTTTATTGGTTCGTATGGCTCCGTCATCAGTTGACTTTACCGGCCAGTCATTTATTTTGGTAAATAGCAAGGGAAATTCTCAGGATTGGCTTGCATTGAACAGTGCTGTAGCTTATAATAAAGTATTGGCCAGAGCTGCTCAGAAAGCAGGATTATATACTTTCTCTTTGGCTCCTACAGTAGTCAAGAAAGCTGATTACAAAGCTGATGCTTGGAAAGTGGATGGTTCGGACATCAATACGCAAAAACTTGCTTTACAAAATGAGGCAGGAACTTTCACCAGCCAATTTGGCATTGAAGTTGCCTATGATGGTACTAAAATGGATGATGCTACAGTTAAATTAAATGGTAGTACTGTATTAGGCACCGAATCAACTCCTGTTGAAATCGACTTGAATGTTGATAATAAGATTACTTTTGATGCAGCAAATGCCGTATATGATGCATATATTGAATATTCTAATGACGATGATGTATTGTTTGCTATCGATCATGACAATGCTGCTATGACTTTCAAGGCAACTCAGATGCCGGATAGCGATACAAAGGCTGTATTTAAAGTTGTCGTTAGATACTTAAATGTTAATGGTAACGTAGTGTCAAAGGATATTTATGTGAAGGTTACCAAGTCTTTAGTTGACGGAGTTGTTTATGAAAGAACTCATAAGATTGTTGCAGATGCTACAAAGAACTTCTTCTCTATTGATTTGAAGAGCATGACAGATAAGATGAGTGCTGAAAACCTAGCTGTATTCAACAGAAATGCATTGGTAAATAATACAACATTCACTGTAAAGGATGCTAAGGGCGATGTTGTTGCCGGGTTAAATGGTGCTAAAGCTGCTACCCTGGTCGCTAAGGGTATCACTCCTTCTTTCCTTGATAAGGATGGTAAAGCAGTAACAGACAAGATTGCTGCTGCTACTACTGTGAAATTCGCTATTGATAATGAAAAGGCTGCTTCTAATTTCAAAGTCAATACTCCGTATACTATTGAAGTAGTTTATGCAGGTGCTGATGCCAAATTAGCTGATGCTACTATTAAGTTGACTCTGACATTACCTGCTTTGAAGGATATGTTCGTTCATCAGGATGGTATTTGGGTTAATGATATCGCTAGTGCTTATATGGATGAAGCAGCTAATGAAGGTGGTTCTACTGCTGCAAACAAAGCTGCTGTCTATACAATTAAGAATGCATTCAAGAACCTGGCAACAACTGTTGGTACTTCTACATTTGATGCTAACCTTGACGATGCAACCAAGATTGTTGGTGACTACAAGTCTGCTGATTTGTCTACTTTGAATGCATCAGCGATAAGCAGTACTAATATTGCTACATGGGCTATTACATTGAAAGATGATTTGAATGCCGATGGTACAAAGGATTTAAATGATAACGGTACTCAGAAGGGTTACAAACAGAATCTGACTATAGTAATCAGTAATGTCAACTACTTAGGATACTGGTCTTATGGCGATGAAACTTATAGCTTCACATTGAAAGTTATGAGTCCGATTTTGGAGGGTAAAGTATACGCTGTAGGTAATGAGGTCGTTATTCCTTCTGCTTCTTTGGATGGATATACAATTAACGACAATCATATCAAGGCTCATACTTACAATACAGAAGTGGTTTACAGTATCTTCTCTGATACAGACAATGGTACTTGGAAGCGTAAAGAAATCAAAGCTGTAACATTTAAGTCTGGTAACGAAGAATTGTTCACAGTTCCGGTAAATGGTACTGAGTATAAAGCTGCAACTGGTACTCCGGGTAAGGATGATTACGTAGCAGCTAAGAACGGTTCTCTTACTATAACCAAGGTTTCTGGAACTAGCATTGATACTGAAGTTAAGACTAACATCAAAGTCACCGTAACTGATGCTTGGGGTTATGATCTTGACCAAGAAGTTCCCGTTAAGATTACGGTAAAGAAGGATTAATTTGATTATTTCTAAACTATAAAAATAAAGAGGTTGTGCCTGTTGGACACAACCTCTTTTTTCTATACAGATTTTACAGAATGTAAAAACCTTCTAATAAATACAAATCCAAAACTATTTACGAGGTTTAACAACCATCTTCAATGTAATAGTTACATCATGTCCATAGGAATCCTTACAATTAATAGTCAATGTAGAAGGAACATCTTGTTTCGGATTAGAGCCAATATCTGTTTTTATAGCTTCAAAGACATTTGCCTTAGTGAAATCAACTTTGAAGTAGTCTTCTTTACCAGTTGCATCAGAAGTCAACTTAGCACTTTCAATGCTCAGACTTGATCCATAAGCATCTTTAAGTGCTGTACTAAACAATTTATCTATAGCATTAGTACCCCAGATATGTGCAGTGGTAGGAGCGGCTGCATTATTGCCATAAGTCAAATTTGTTGAATAAGGCAAGTTAGCATTAGCAGCTAATCCTAAATTTTCGCGAGTAGCCCATGCCCAAGTATGTACTTCCGGTTTATAGAAGCAGCAGTAAACTGTATTAAATGTTGCAGCTTCTACTATAACATTTTCATATTCACCAGCACTATTTTTCTTTGAAGAAATCTTACCATAATTGTAAACAACCTTAGTTGCATGCTCTGTCTTATTATCAATATAAGATTTTACAACTTCAATGCTTTGAGCACCGTTTACTGTTACATCTTTATCTTTATCTCCATCTTTTACAGAAGAAGCAAATGTTACATTGTATTGGTCAGCTTGGCCCAACCCGAAATTAATCAAGTTTTCAATAGGCATTGCACCCTTAGAAGCTTGACTTGCAGCCCAATTATCAGCAATCATATAACAATTATAGATGCCGTCAATTACTTGTTTGTCTTTAATGGAGAAGCCTTGTGGTAAAGTGGTTGGAATTTCTTTAGTCATAGTAACATTTAACGTTGCTAATACAAATCCATCCTCATTTTTGATAGTCAATGTACCATTATATTCCTTACCGTCTTCATATTTCTTCCAGTCTACTCCAGTTGGTCTAGTATAAACTTTAACAACTTTGCTGAAATCAACTCTCTCCAAAGTAGCATTTAACATATAGTTTGTATCATAAATCTCATGTCCTTCTGAGTCTACAAAATATGCATGGAATACAGGTTGGTTATTATCAATCTTATCAGTAGTCCATGTGGCTTGATAAGGTGCGGATAATTTACTTAATGTAACAGCTTCTGCTTCTGATTTAGTCATATCTACAAGAGTTGCATCATTTGCAGATGGAGTTACTACCGTATTAACAGTTTCCCATGTAGCAGCTTCTTTACCTAATTTCACATAGAAAGCTTTACCATCAGGATCAACCAATGTACCATCATAGTTTACAGCATACACACGGAAACCAATGATATCATCAATGATATTATCTCCATTAATAGTAATTTCTGTAGAAGTACCTTCCACAACGGTATTTAATCCTGTATATTCATAAGAGTTCCAAGCATTGATTTCAGATGGAGCTGACTCTACAGCATTTTGGCTATCTAATGTAACATAAATAGCACGAATATTTTTAGGAGCTTCTACTTCATTATCTTTTGTTGACAATGAAATAGTCAATGCCTTACCTTGAACAGCTGGATAAACAGATTCTCTTTGACGATTATCACCTTGCTTAACGTTTGTATTTGATTTGTCTAAACCAATAACAGTAGTAGATACACCATTTTTCCATTCTAACTCTTTATATTCTACAGGAGTATTATTTTCAGAAGCAGAATAACGATTGTGTATTTTATTTACATTCTTTTCATTAACAAAGAAGTTCAATCCATTTTGTGGAGTATACGCCTGCCAATCCAGAGTTAAGTCATAAGATGAAATAACTTCTCTTGTTTCAGCGGTAGATAAGGTGTTATTTACCTGTACAGCAAAGAGAATAGCTTTAGTATCATTACCAACTTTGGTTTCTGTTACAGCAGAAAAAGCTTTTTCATCATAATTCTTTAAAGCAACTGTAACTTCCCATAATCCATTATTTCCTGCCGCACGGCTTAATAACCCGTTATATTTCTCAACTTTCTGAACAGATAAGAATTCATTCAGATTCTGTCCTTGGCTATTAGTCAAAGAAATCATTTCTGGAGTCAAGACTGCATTAGTCGGAGACACACGTACTACAAACTTATCTCCTGTTTGAATTTGATTACCTTTGGTGAAGGTAATGGCATTTGTAATACCTTCACTAAATACATTTTCTTTTTCAATAGCAGTAGAAAAAGTCAGTCCATCGCCTGTAGGATTAGCAGAATACGAAGCCACCAGTTCTACACTAGTAACCATATCAGCAATCTTACCAACAATGTCTTCTACTTTCTTAGTAGCAGCATCAACTTTCTCTGCCATATCTTTTAATGCAGCATCTGTGGATTCTTCTACTTCCTTTTTTAATGTCGCAATTTCTGCTTGAACAGCTTTGATCGCTTCTGCCTTTGCATCTGCAACAGCCTTGTCTGCAGCGGCTTTTGCAGCAGCGGCAGCATCACCAGCAGCTTTTGCAGCAGTTTCAGCGGCAGTTGCCTTAGCAAGAGCATCGCTTGCATCTTTTGCGGCAGTAGTTAAAGCAGCCTGCAAAGTAGCGATCTGAGAAGTCATGTCCTCCTTAGTCGCCAGTTTGTTAATTTGTTCCTGCAAATTGTCTATGTCATCATCATAGTCTTTACAAGATACAAACGTTCCTGTTGAAGAAACCATCAAGGCTCCGAACAGGATTGCACTTAAAAATTTTTTGTTCATAATAGAAAAACTTTAAATTTATAAATTTAAAAACTCAAAATGTTTATTGTTATAAAAGGACTTAATTGCGTTGAATCATAAAAGGACTCCGACTCTGCGATATATATTGCAGGGGAGTCATGCCAACTACTTTTCTGAATGCCACATAGAACACGCTCTTGGAGGCAAACCCGCAACGGCTGAAAAGCTCGCTCACAGGGCAATCTTTACCGTCCAGCAACTCTTTCGCGCGAGCCACTCTGTAAGAATTTATCAACCGCTTGAAGTTGCATCCGAAGTAGTTGTTCACCGCATTGCTCAGGTAGGTCGTATTCGTGCCGGATACTATACAGTAATACTAATTGTTTGAATACCAGTTGTATGTGTGACAACTTTAATGATGTAAGGGCCATTTCAGGTTCTTTTTTATTTATAATTGACAATAATATCCGGTAAACTATCTACTGCTTTTTGTTTGAGTTCATCTATGATATGAACATATTTTTCAGTGTGCCGGGTAGTAGAATGTCCTGCAAGACTGGCGGCTGTTTTGATATTAGCTCCATTTGCCATAATGTTGGTGATAAATGAGTGTCGGGCACAGTGGAAGGTAATGTGTTTGTGTATATTAGCTCTTTTTACCCATTTGTTTAAAATCCTTAGTGTGTAAGAATAGGAGGGGAGCCCGAATACCAAGTCCTCATTAATGCCTTTATGCCTTTGTAGGAGTTTGATGGCAGTGTGGTTTAAGTTTAGATGCAAGATTGCGTTTTTGGAGTGTGACTGTACTTTCTGTTGCAGAATAGTAAGGCGGTTTGATGAGAAATCTATGTCTTTATATTGCAGTTGATGTACATCACACCAGCGCAGCCCGCAATAGCAAGAAAACAAGAATGCCCTTTTTACTTCGTTGTTGGGGCATGGAGTGATAGCAAGTTTCTGAATCTCTTTTAAACTGAGGATTGCTTTGGTTACTTCATCAAACTGCATCAGGCGGATACCATCTGTAGGATTAGATGTCATTAACTTTTTTTCTATACATTTATTAATGCACATTCTGAACTTCTTGAAATATCCGATGGGAGTGTTGCCTCGGAGATGATCCCTGAGATACTCAAGAAAGTTTATACAAAAATCTTTTGTGAGAAGGGTTACAGGTAAGCTTTTCTTTCTTGTAAACAGTCGCAGATGGGTGATACATGCCCTAACCATTTTCTTGTCCTTTTTGTGATAGGTATCCAGGAATTGTCCTATCAGAATATAGAAATCGGGAACATTGCTTTTATCTGTTGGAAGTATATCATCGAATGTATTTTCTATATCGTTCAGATGATATTCAACGGATAAGAATTCTAGTTCCTTTTTTGCTCTTATCTGCCTGGCAATTAGTATCTTGTTTTTGTTCTCCGCTCTTCGCTCTGCACTGGTAGGAGCATCCAGAATGATACCCAAATACTCTTTGCGGCGTTTTCCGTTATAACTGTAATTTAAATAAAGCGAAACTCTTCCTTTGTTCAATTGTTTCTTTCCTAATGTAATTCCCATAATGAATAATAATTAATACAATAATAATGTTGAAAAGAAGGACCATAGAGGGACTGAAAATGAATTCCTCCATCTTTCTTTCTATAATAATAATATCTTTTGTACCTTTGTGTCATAAACAAAAAAATGGAAGAAAATTTTGATATACGCGAGCAACAGCTCACAACTAAAGAACGCGATTTTGAGAATGCCTTACGTCCGTTGAATTTTGAAGATTTTAGCGGGCAGGATAAGGTGGTAGATAATCTGCGCATCTTTGTCAAGGCGGCGCGTCTGCGGGCCGAGGCGTTAGACCATGTTCTTTTGCACGGACCTCCTGGCTTGGGCAAGACGACCTTAAGTAATATCATTGCCAATGAACTGGGAGTAGGTTTTAAAGTAACCTCAGGACCGGTGCTGGATAAACCGGGGGATTTGGCGGGAGTACTGACCAGCTTGGAACCCAATGATGTGCTTTTTATTGATGAAATACATCGGTTGAGCCCTGTGGTAGAAGAATATCTGTATTCTGCCATGGAGGATTATCGTATTGATATAATGATAGACAAGGGACCTTCGGCGCGTAGTATCCAGTTGGAGCTGAGTCCGTTTACTTTGGTTGGAGCCACTACCAGGAGTGGGTTGCTGACTGCGCCTTTGCGTGCCCGTTTTGGAATTAATCTTCATTTGGAGTATTATGACGATGATGTATTGACAAGCATTATCCGTCGCTCTGCTAATATATTGAATGTGCCTTGTGACATGAAAGCAGCGGGTGAGATTGCTTCGCGCAGCCGTGGAACGCCCCGTATTGCAAATGCGTTGTTGAGGCGTGTCCGTGATTTTGCCCAGGTGAAAGGTTCCGGAAGGATTGATGTGGAAATTGCCCGGTTTGCTTTAGAAGCCTTGAACATTGACAGATATGGACTGGATGAGATAGATAACAAGATTTTATGTACTATTATAGATAAGTTTAAGGGAGGTCCTGTGGGGCTGACTACTATTGCAACCGCTTTGGGTGAAGACGCCGGAACAATAGAGGAGGTTTATGAACCTTTTTTGATTAAAGAAGGTTTCTTAAAACGTACTCCGCGTGGACGTGAGGTCACGGAACTGGCCTATATACACTTGGGACGGAGCATTTATAATAGTCAGAAGACATTATTTGATGATTAGAAGATGGCAGGATTAAAAGCATTAGCCAAGGAAACAGCCATATATGGGATGAGTAGCATCATCGGGCGGTTCCTGAATTATTTGTTAGTACCGATATATACCAACGCTTTGCCTGTGGAATCGGGGGGCTATGGTGTCATTACCAATATGTATGCTATAACTGCCTTGTTGATGGTGCTTTTAACATATGGTATGGAAACCGGCTTTTTCCGATTTGCCAATAAGGGGGTGGATGATCCGATGCGTGTCTATTCCACTACTTTGCTTTCGGTGGGGGCGACTGCGGTCTTGTTTTTAATTGTTTGTCTTTCTTTTCTGTATCCCATAGCAGGTTTCTTGGGATATGGAGAGCATCCGTGGTATATGGGGATGATGCTGATTGTAGTTGCAATGGACGCTTTCCAAGCTATTCCTTTCGCTTATTTGCGGTATAAGAAACGCCCTGTTAAGTTTGCTGCATTGAAATTGTTGTTCATTTTTGCCAGCATTGTCTTGAATATCGCTTATTTTGTAGGTATGAAGGGAGAGAATGTCGGAGTGGCTTTTGCTATAAATTTGGCTTGTACTTCTTTGGTGATGCTATGTATGTGGAAAGAATTGGTGGGCTTCAGATATGTGCTGGACAGGGAGTTGTTGCGGCGTATGCTGCATTATTCTTTCCCGATTCTGATTCTGGGTATTGCCGGAATCTTAAATCAGGTAGCTGATAAAATTATTTTTCCGTTTGTTTATCCTGATAAGGCGGAGGCGACTATCCAGTTGGGTATTTATGGAGCAGCCAGTAAGATAGCTATGATCATGGCCATGCTGACACAGGCTTTCCGGTTTGCATACGAGCCGTTTGTTTTTAGTAAGAGTAAAGAAAAGGATAGTCGGGAAATGTATGCCAAAGCGATGAAGTTTTTCATTATCTTCACTTTGCTGGCTTTTTTGGCTGTTATGTTTTACCTTGATATACTGCGTTATATTTTAGGGCGTGATTACTGGGTAGGGCTTAAGGTTGTACCTATTGTCATGGCTGCCGAGATGTTTATGGGTATTTATTTCAATCTTTCTTTTTGGTATAAACTGATTGATGAAACAAAATGGGGAGCTTATTTTTCACTGGTGGGATGCAGTATCATTATTCTGATAAATATTTTCCTTATTCCGGTATTTGGCTATATGGCGTGTGCTTGGGCGGGTTTTGCCGGATATGGAGTAGCTATGCTTCTCTCTTATTTTGTAGGGCAGAAAAAATATCCTATTAATTATGATTTGAAAGCAATAGGTAACTATGTGGTGTTAGCGCTGGTACTTTACATTGTTTCAGTTTATCTTCCTATTCAAAATATATTCTTGTTGTTGGGTGTTCGTACATTACTGTTGTTATTGTTTGTGGCATATATTGTGAAAACGGATTTCCCCTTACAGCAAATACCTGTTATAAACCGATACATAAAGAAATAGCAATGAGTGACCTGAAGAATAATTTAAAGAATGTGCCCTATATAAAGCAGTTCTTTAGTGAATATCTTGATTTGCGCAAGGATAAGGACAATGAAGCCTTGATTGTAGAAAGTATTCGTAATGGTGTTGAGTTCAAAGGAACTAATTTGTGGATTCTTATTTTCGCAATTTTTATAGCTTCATTGGGCTTGAACGTGAATTCTACGGCAGTTATTATTGGTGCCATGCTGATATCTCCGCTGATGGGACCGATAATGGGAGTAGGGTTAGCTATTGGACAGAATGATTTTGAATTGTTGAAGCGTTCTCTAAAAAGTTATTTGGTGGCAACTGTATTTAGTGTGATTACAGCTACCCTTTATTTTTCGCTGACTCCGTTGGATGAAGTACAATCGGAGTTGCTGGCACGTACTTCTCCTACCATATATGATGTGCTTATAGCTTTGTGCGGTGGTTTAGCCGGTATAATCGCTTTGTCTACAAAGGAGAAAGGGAATGTAATTCCAGGGGTTGCTATTGCTACGGCTTTGATGCCGCCTTTGTGTACTGCTGGATTCGGGCTTGCTACCGGAAATTTACTTTATTTTTTAGGTGCATTCTATTTGTATTTTATTAATTCAGTATTTATCAGTTTGGCTACTTTTATCGGGGTACGTGTCATGCATTTCCAACGTAAGGAATTTGTGGATAAGGAGCGCGAAAAATTAGTCAAAAAATATATCATTGTTATTACTTTAGCCACCATGTGTCCTGCTATTTATTTGACTTATGGTATTGTGAAAAGCACTATTTATGAGGCCTCTGCCAATAATTTTATTAATGAAGAATTGGATTTTAATAATACTCAAGTAATAGACCGGAAGATTTCTTTTGAGAAGAAGGAAATACGTGTTGTGCTAATAGGCAATGAGGTCCCGGAAACAGAAATAGCAACCGCAAGGGATAATTTGAAACATTTTAATTTGGCAGGTACTAAACTAGTTATTCTTCAAGGAATGAATAATGATGCGATGGATATTGGTAGTATAAAGGCCCAAGTGATGGAGGATTTCTATAAGAATAGTGAAAAGCGTTTACTGGAGCAGCAGGAGAGAATTAAGTCTTTGGAAAACGAGCTTAAAGTATATGCTGCATATAATACTGTAGATAAAAAAATAATTCCTGAACTTAAAGTACTTTATCCTACAGTAGAAGCCATAGCTATGGCAAAGACTGTGGAATTACAGGTGGACTCAACTAAAACGGATACATTGACAATAGTCTTGATGAAATTCAGTAAAAGACCCATTGAGAAAGAACAAGAAAAAATATCCGAATGGTTGAAAGCACGTGTCGGAGCAAAAAAACTTAAATTAATTGTAGAATAAAATCATGAAAAAACTACTGTTGCTGCTAGTCTTCCTACCTTTATATATATGGGGTAGTGAAGGAATGTGGCTTCCTTGTTGTCTTAGCAAACAAACTCAACAAGTGATGAAAGAAATGGGGTTGGAACTTTCATCTGAACAATTGTATAATCCTGGTGGAAAAGCATTGGCTAATGCTGTTGTTAGTTTTGGAGGTTTTTGTTCGGGTGTTGTTGTATCTCCGGATGGTTTGGTTTTTACTAACCACCATTGTGGGTATGATGCCATTCAGCAGCATAGTTCTGTGGAGCATGATTATTTGCGAGATGGTTTTGTAGCCGATTCCTTAAGTAAGGAGCTTCCTAATCCGGATTTATTTGTCAGTTTTCTGATACGCACAGAGGATGTGACGGAGCGTGTGTTGCAAGCTATTCCAGTCGGAACAAAGGAAAATGACCGTGCACTGATTGTAGATTCTATTTCCACATTGATTGCTCAGGAAGCTGTGGCGAATGATACGTTGCTGCGTGCTGAGATAACTCCTTTTTATGGTGGCAATGAGTTTTATCTATCTGTGTATAAGGATTATTATGATGTTCGTTTGGTATTTGCTCCTCCCTCTTCTGTAGGCAAGTTTGGCGGAGATACAGATAATTGGGTATGGCCCCGCCATACCGGGGATTTCTCTGTCTTCCGTATTTATGCTGATCAGAATAATCAACCGGCAGCTTATTCTCCGGAGAATGTGCCTTATCATCCGGATTATTTTGCTCCTGTTTCTTTGGGAGGGTATGAACAGGGATCATTTTGCATGACTATGGGATATCCCGGTTCTACCAGCAGGTATTTATCTTCATTTGGGATAGACGAAAGAGTCAATACGGATAATGCCGCCATGATTAATGTTCGTACCATCAAGCAAGCTATTTGGAAAAATGCAATGGAAAAAAGTGATGATATCCGCATTAAATATGCTTCCAAGTATGCACAAAGCTCTAACTATTGGAAGAATAGTATAGGGATGAATCAAGCGGTAAAAGAATTGAAAGTGATAGAGAAAAAACAAGCTTTGGAGTGCCAATTGCAAGAATGGGTTCGTCGGGAACCTGATAAACGAAACAAATATGCAAGGGTTTTGACTGAACTGGAGTTAAATTATCGTAATCGTAGAAATGCGGCACGGGCTATGGCATATTTTGGAGAAACATTTGCCAATGGACCGGAGTTGATTACGGCAGCCTTAGCTGTACTGAATTTTGATTTTGAGGCAGAGGAGAGTGATTTGGAGCGTAATATGCGGCAATTGTTGGAGATTTATGCCAATATGGATATAAGTGTGGATAAACAAGTCTTTGTGGCTATGTTGAAAGAATATGCAACTGAGGTAGGCAAGGAATTTTTACCTGATGTTTATTCATTGATAGAGAAAGATTTTAAAGGTGATTACCAAGCTTATGTAGATGATTTGTATACTCGTTCCTCTTTAAAGACACCACATGGTTTTGAACAGGTAGTGAGAGGAGATACCACTTATGTCTTGTTTGATGACCCTGCGGCTTCTTTTGCCATCGATATGTTGGTGAAATTTTATGAATTCAATCAGTCGGTGGAAGAAGCTAGTATGAATATTGAGAAAAATGAACGTTTGCTGAATGAAGCAATGCGTGAGATGGAGGCAGATAGGGTGTTTTATCCGGATGCTAATTCTACTATGCGTCTGAGTTTTGGCATGGTGGGTGGTTACTCACCGAAAGATGCTATTGAGTATTCTTATTTTACGACGACAAAAGGAATTTTTGACAAGATAAGGCAGTATAAGGGAGATAGTGATTTCGATGTGCTTCCTTCTGTAGTCGAATGCTTGAGAAGGAAGGATTTCGGACGTTATGCTGCTGGGGATGGTAATATGAATGTTTGCTTTATTTCGGATAATGATATTACAGGAGGGAATTCTGGTAGTGGAATGTTTAATGGAAAAGGGGAATTAATAGGTCTTGCTTTTGACGGGAATTGGGAAGCAATGAGTGGAGATATTGTTTTTGAACCTAATTTGCAGCGTTGTATCGGGGTGGATATCCGCTATGTTCTTTACATGATTGAAAAATATGGGAAAGCTTCCTGTTTAATCGATGAACTGAAATTGAAAGACTAAAGGAAAAGTATGAAATGACAGGGAGCTGAGTATGTCAAAGTTCCGATAGATAGCTTATCATATAATCTTTCATCTGGAAGATAGTAAAAAATCTGTTAATATTAATTCGATGTAAACAAGGATATTCGGGATATTCAGTAAATGTCTCTAAAAAATAAGATGGCATATGAAGATGATAGGGC
>OOAT01000930.1_pt1 | contig 13329 bp, 10 predicted proteins | sample 1671441 | NCBI WGS metagenome assembly OOAT01 (sample SAMN06348157, study PRJEB24527) | human gut metagenome | biome: human gut; feature: ankylosing spondylitis patient; material: feces | host: Homo sapiens | place: China | collected 2015-10 | reverse complement strand
ACCATTGCATAAAGCAATGCTGAACGCACAGAAGTCAGCAGAGGTCATAGTAGCCAAACGGAACAAGATCCGTTCGAGGTGAAGGACCGAATCAATAGGAGTCTTAAGTATGACCCGGAAAGGAGGAATGGGCAGATGGATGCAGAAAACAAGGAAAGCTGCTTGCAGAGAGACAGCGCGGAACGTAAAGGGTATGTAAGAGCGCATCGCTCATTCAACCGGATATGGAAAGAAAGAGACAGTGCAGAGCCAGACATTTTAGGTAAGATACTGAGTAAGGACAATCTGAACAGAGCTTACAAAAGAGTGAAGGCAAACAAGGGAGCGCCGGGAGTAGATGGAATGACTATCGAAGAGGCGTTTCCGTGGTTGAAGGAACATAGCCATGAACTGACAGAGAGGATACGGAAAGGGCACTATACCCCGTCCCCGGTCAGAAGAGTGGAAATCCCGAAGCCGGACGGCGGAGTACGAAAGCTTGGTATTCCCACCGTCACAGACCGCATTATCCAGCAGGCGATATCACAACAGCTGATACCGATTTATGAGCCGAAGTTCGCAGAAGGAAGTTTCGGATACCGACCGGAACGGAGTGCAAAAGATGCAGTTCAGAGGATAAAGGAGTATGCAGAACAGGGATATACAAGGGCGGTCGTCCTTGACCTGTCCAAGTATTTCGATACGCTGAACCATGAATTCCTTGTAAATATCCTGCGCAGAGATGTAAAGGATGAAAGAGTGATTCAGATGATAAAGAGGTATCTGAAAAGCGGAGTGATGGAAAACGGTGTAGTGGTCAAGACGGAAGAAGGTTCGCCGCAGGGAGGAAATCTCTCCCCGCTGTTAGCCAATGTCTATCTTAATGAGTTTGACCAGGAATTCAACAAAAGAGGGGTACCGTGCATCCGCTATGCAGATGATATCGTACTGTTAGCGAAGAGTGAACGGGCATCTGAGAGGTTGTTGGAGAGCAGTACGAAATATCTGGAAGGGACGCTGAAACTGAAGGTGAACCGGGAGAAAAGCCGTACGGTCAGTGTGTTTGCAATACGAAATTTTAAATACCTTGGTTTTTGTTATGGGAAGAACGGAAAAGGAATCTATATCCGTGTGCATGAAAAGTCATGGAAGAAAGCCAAGGAAAACCTGCGCAGGCTCACTTCCCGGAGCAGATGCAGAAGTATAGTGAAAGCCATGAAGCGAGTAGAAATCTATATGAGGGGATGGCTGAACTACTATAGTATAGCAGACATGAAAAGAAACATCGAAGACCTGAATGGATGGCTGTACCGAAGGATACGGATGTGTATCTGGAAGCAGTGGAAACTACCCAGAACGAGAATGAGAAAACTAATCGGACTGGGAGTAGCCAGTCATTATGCGGCAACAATCGCCAATGACCGCAAAGGATACTGGTTTAATGCCGGGAACAAAGCGGTAAACTGGGCGTTGAATAAAGAAAGACTGATAAGCTGGGGCTACTATGATTTAGCGACAGCGTACCAGTCCATGCACGTCAACTATTGAAACCGCCGTGTACCGAACGGTACGCCAGACTGTCTAACGATTCGAAAATCCAGTCTGATGTACGGTATTTTTATCTTCGATTTTTTTAATATCATTTTTATCTTTGTTTTTCACATGAATTACATATGTTCCTCTCCTTGCTACATCACACTTTCTTCAAACTTCGTTACTAATTCTTCTGTTGAAAACATGCTTAATAATCGCTTAAAGTTATAAGCGATAAACATAGATGCAGCTTCTGCGTCAACATTCTCTTGTCTGCGTCGAAGAAAGAAACTATATCCGAGACTTCTTTTTATAGTCCCAAATGGATGCTCCACGATACATCTTCTCTGTTTATAAACCTCGTTATTATTTAGTGTTTCATTATACACAGTTTCAAGAACATCTTCATATACCCAACGCTGTATCGTTCTTCCAGATGAAGAAGTAGTGCAGTCTTTTTTATATTTGCATGAATTGCAGTCTGTACACTTATATTTGCGATACTTCATACCATTCTTCGAAGTATTCTCAAAAAATCGCAATCTATCTCCTGCCGGGCATGTATATTCATCAGTTTCACCATTATATATAAACTTTTCTTTGCGAAATTCATTATCCTTTGTAGCATTATTCGCTTTAGCTTTTTTTATAAAGACATTCATTCCAGCATCAACACAGTTTTTTATCTCCGTTCCGTTATAATAACCTGTATCTGCCAGAACTGTAGAGGACTCTTTTTCTAAAAGTTCGGATGCTTTTTGTGCCATAGTGTAAAGCTGGTTTTGGTCATTTATATCATTAGTCGTCGAAATATCTACAACAAAATGATTCTTTGCATCTACAACAGACTGTACATTGTAGCAGATATCCAATGAACCGTTATTTTTCATCCTTCTTGAATCAGGATCTGTCAAACTCTTTTGTTCCAGTCCTTCATCTTTTAATTCATGTTTTTGTGTAAGATACTGTTCTTTTAGCTCTTGATATGTTTTTAGTTTATCTGTAAGGTCATCTGCCAGCGCTTCATCTTTAACGATTGCCATAAGATATGCATTTATCTGAGCTTCCGCATATTCGATTTTTTTATCTAAACCGCTTTGCGTAATACAATTATGCTTGCTGTTTTGAGCACGGATCTTAGTTCCATCAATAACAATCAGTTCTCCATCAATGAGCCCCCAACCTTTGAGAATAAGGGTAAGATTTCGTAATGTATTGTGAAACGCAGCCTTATTCTTCTGAACAAAACCTGCAATAGTACCATGATCAGGTGTTATGCAGTTTATAAGCCACATTAATTCCAGGTTGCGTTTTGCTTCCGTTTCCAATGCTCTGCTAGAACGAATCTTATTTAAATAGCCATAGATATGAAGTTTTAATAAATCAGATCGGCGATAAGGTGATTGTCCTCGATTCCTACCACTATACTCTATAAAACCTAGATTTTCTAAATTTAAGGATTCTACATAAGAATCTATTACTCGGACAGAATTATCCTTACTTATTAAGTTAAGTCATCTAATGAAGTGGTTACCATTCTTGTTTGATATCTATCTGCGCCAACAATATATGCCATAACGAATCCCCCTACGATACTGTATTTGGTAGTTTTATTATAATATTTTTCTTAATCGTTAGACAGTCTGACGCACGGTGGTGTGAGAGGACGGCGGTTAATCACCGCCTCCTACTCGATTGCATTTCATGTTGCCTCAACCAAACATCCAGAACGATCTTCAGGGAAGGCTATCTCTTTTGACTGTAATATACCCAAATCTGCTGAAAAAGTCAACAAAACTCAGTATAATTCACGGGTCGGATGAAGAAAAATGTGGTATAATTTCCAAAGAGTTTTACAAGGGAGGAATTGACAAGCTATGAAAATGAAACACAACAGATCTCAGAAACGTTTGATAACACAATTGTCATTATGGCTGGCACTGCTATTGACATTTACCGGCTGTGCGGAAAGCACCGTCACGCCGCAGGATAATACCTATACGATAGAGCAGCCGGCGACGATCCCCTACGAATTGCTGGAGGCATCGGAGACTGCAGCATCGGAACCTGAATCCGGACAGCCACAGGAAAACGCTTCGGATACACAAGAATCGCAGCAGGTCACATCTGCAACAGATGCTTCGACAGGAGAGGGCACGTCAGCATTTTCCCTCCGGGAGATTCCGGCATACTCCGGCACACCTTATACAGAAGTCAATGGCAACAAACCTTATTTCACAGAAGCAGATCTGACTACACAGTCCTTCGAGACATACAGCGAGCTGGATAGCCTGGGGCGCTGTGGCGTGGCATATGCCAACGTGGGACAGGATCTGATGCCGACAGAACCGAGAGGGGAGATCGGAGCTGTGAAGCCTACCGGCTGGCATCTGGTGAAATACGATAACGTGGACGGAAAATACCTATACAATCGCTGCCACCTGATCGCTTACATGCTGGCAGCGGAAAACGCCAACCCGCAGAACCTGATCACCGGAACCAGATATCTGAATACACAGGGAATGCTTCCCTTTGAGACGAAAGTCTGCGATTATATCAAAAATACAGGGAATCATGTCCTGTACCGTGTCACTCCCATATTTGACGGGGATAACCTGCTGGCAGACGGTGTCCTCATGGAAGCCTATTCTGTGGAAGATGTCGGAGAGGGAATCCAATTCTGTGTATATGCCTACAATGTGCAGCCGGGGATCGGTATTGATTATGCTACCGGGGATAACTGGGCAGAGAGCAACGCGGCATCCCAGGAAGCGGCAGCACCCATTGTGATAGAAACACCGACACAACAACCCCAGACAGACACTACGGTGCAGATCACACCGGAACCGTCAGTGCCACAGGAATCACAGGAAACTACCTATGTGCTGAATACCAACACCATGAAATTCCACTATCCGTCCTGCTCCAGCGTGGATCAGATGAAGGAGAAAAACAAAGAGATATATACCGGCAACAGAGAAGATATCATCAATATGGGATATATGCCCTGTAAGCGGTGTAATCCTTAATCGGCAAGTGAATTAGATATAGCAGAAAAGGACCTTCGAGATACTGATAACAGCCTCGAAGCTCCTTATTATTTGCTTAGTAAAGATAAGAATATGGTTTGCTGCGATAGATATTAACTTTCCCGGATCGGACTAACCAGGGTTGCTGTACAGTAGTACTCTTTTTGGGTCTTTATGTTATCGCAATGGCATATTTGCGTCAACAGTTTTCGTATACTTGCAAACATTCTGCAAATGCTATAGACTAAGACTAGTTTCTATATCTATTTGAATCAGAATAAAGGAGTATATGTTATGTGTACAGCGGCAACTTATAGATCACAGGATTTTTATTTCGGCAGAACTTTTGATTATGAATTTAACTATGGGGAAGAGGTAACGGTAACACCACGCAATTATCCTTTTCCGCTACGGCATCAGAATGCCCTGACGGAGCATTATGCCATGATCGGCATTGCTCATATGGCAGGGGATTATCCTTTGTACTATGATGCAGTGAATGAGAAAGGACTCGGCATGGCGGGACTGAATTTCCCGGGAAATGCAGTATACAGCAAAGTGCAGACAGGTAAGGACAACATCGCCCAGTTTGAGTTCATCCCCTGGATTCTGGGGCAGTGTGCCAATGTGCAGGAAGCCAGAGTATTGTTATCCCATATCAATCTGGTGGATACGCCCTTTAATGAAAAATATCCGGTTTCTCCACTGCACTGGATTCTGGCAGACAAGGAAGAGGCCATTACAATCGAGTCTGTGCAGGAGGGACTGAAGATCTATGACAACCTGGTGGGAGTATTGACGAACAATCCCCCGTTTCCAATCCAGATGTTTCGTTTGAACGATTATATGTCCCTGTCTTCCGAATCACCGACAAACCGTTTTTCCGCAGATCTGAAGCTGAAGCCGTACAGCAGAGGCATGGGAGCCATGGGACTGCCCGGGGATCTGTCTTCTGCATCCCGTTTTGTACGGGTGGCATTCACGAAGATGAATTCCCTGTCCGGATTGTCTGAGTCGGAGAGCGTCAGCCAGTTTTTCCATATTCTGGGGAGCGTGGATCAGACCAGAGGATGCTGTCAGCTGGACAAAGGGGAGTATGAGATCACTATCTACACTTCCTGCTGCAATGCAGACAGAGGAATTTACTATTATACGACCTATGAAAATCATCAGATTACTGCAGTAGATATGTACCGGGAGAATCTGGACAGTGATAGTCCTGTCCATTACCCGCTGGTACAGGGAGAACATATTTTATTGCAGAATGCTGCAGCAGGAAGCGCGGAGGAAAACCAGTAATGGATGTACAGAAAGAACAGGAGCAGCAAAACCGGACGGATCATGTAGTGTCCGGATTTGCATTCTATTCAGAGAAAGATGCCAGACTGGCAGAGCAGGAGAGACAGAAGATTGCTTATCTGGATAAGCGGATCGATCGGACAAATCTGGAGTCCGTACTGGTTATTTATAAAAAAGCATTGGATGACAGGGTGTTCCGCACTCCGGTAGGTTTGGAATACCTCAGGGAATTGCAGGGAGAACTGAAAGCAGAGCAGGATCTGTTGGGAGAAGAGATTCCGCCTATCCCTCTGTGGACGAACTTTGCGGACACCAGGGAAAAAACGGCTCCTGCCAGAAGAAGAATCAAACCGGCACCGGAAGAAAATAAAAATACGACGTTCCGGCTGTCTCTTATTATGAATATTGTGATGGTCATTGCAATTATTGCAATGTTTATCATCACGCTGAATTCCGATCAGCCCAATGTCCTGAATTATGAAAGAAATCTGCAGAACAAATATGCCACCTGGGAGCAGGAACTGACCCAGAGGGAGCAGACGGTACGGGAAAAGGAAAGAGAATTACATATAGAGACCGAAGTTTCACAAAATTGACATATTTACACGCTATAGTGTAAGTATTCAGGAAAGCCTCGAAGAGGCGATTTTGCGAATGGGACTGAATAGTTACTATCTCAAGATAGGAAGGTGAGGGTGTATGGACAGACTGAAAGTACTGGTAGTAGATGATGAGAGCAGAATGCGTAAGCTGGTCCGGGATTTCCTGGTAAAGAGCAATTTTGATGTGCTGCAAGCCGGTGACGGTGAGGAAGCACTGGATATTTTTTATAAAGAAAAAGATATTGCACTGATCATTCTGGATGTGATGATGCCGAAGATGGACGGATGGCAGGTATGCCGGGAAATTCGTGTCAACTCCAAAGTACCGATCATCATGCTGACAGCCCGCGGAGATGAGAGAGACGAACTGCAGGGATTTCAGCTGGGAGTGGACGAGTATATTTCCAAGCCCTTCAGTCCCAAGATTCTGGTGGCCCGAGTGGAAGCAATCCTGCGCAGAACAAATCAGCTGGGACAGGAAGAGGCTCTGACCTGCGGCGGCATTACCGTGGATAAGGCGGCACACCGCGTGATCATTGATGGAAAAGATGTGGATCTAAGTTACAAGGAATTTGAACTCCTGACCTATTTTATGGAAAATAAAGGCATTGCCCTGTCCAGAGAAAAGATCCTGAACAATGTGTGGAACTATGATTATTTTGGGGATGCCCGTACCATAGACACACATGTGAAAAAACTGCGCAGCAAACTGGGCGAGGAAGGCAATCTCATAAAGACCATATGGGGCATGGGGTACAAGATGGATGAAACAGCGGAATAAAGAACAAAAGAGAAAAGTACATTCTATCAGGGGACAGTTTGCCTGGATCTTTATCGGCCTGATGATCGGTACGATCCTGCTGTGCCTGATGATCAACTATTTATTTCTGGGAAAAGTCTATATGCAGAGCAAACTGGATGTTATTCATGATGCTTACGGAACCATCAAGCAGGCAGCGGAGAGCGACAGCTATGACACGGAAGAATTTGCCAGAGAACTGGATGATGTGTGCAGAAGCTACAACATGACGGTATGCGTTATGGATGTGAATTCCAATATGAAATATGTGTCCATCAACGGCGGTGAGAGACTGGAAAACCGCCTGATCGGTTATGTATTTGGACTCAGCATACCTTTCAATGACCAGAGGGTGATCGAGAACGGCGATGATTATGTGATCAAGAGAACCGGACAGGAGGACAAGGAATATCTGGAAATCTACGGAAGACTGAATACCGGCATTTCTTTTATTATGCAGACACCTCTTTCCAGTATTCAGGAGAGTGCAAAGATCGCCAACCGCTTCTATGCCCTTGCAGGATGTCTGGGAGCAATGGCGGGTGGTATTATTATCTGGTTCGTCTCCCGGAGTGTGACCAAGCCGATCCTGGAACTGAATAATATTTCGGAACGGATGGTACAGCTGGATTTTGAGGCAAAATATCAGGGGAAGGCACATAATGAGATTGATCTGTTGGGAGAGAATATCAATAAGTTGTCCGATTCCCTGGAGAAAACCATTTCGGAACTGAAGACAGCGAACAATGAATTGCAACGGGACGTGGAGAAAAAAGAAGCCATTGACGAAATGCGCAAAGAATTTCTGGCCAATGTATCCCACGAACTCAAGACCCCCATTGCGCTGATTCAGGGTTATGCGGAAGGGCTGCAGGAGGAGATCAATGACGATCCCGAGAGCAGGCAGTTCTATTGTGATGTCATCGTGGACGAAGCAGCGAAGATGAACAACATGGTGAAAAAGCTTCTGACCCTGAACCAGCTGGAATTTGGTAATGATGTGGTGGCCATGGAGCGGTTCGACCTTACGGCGCTGGTGAAAAATTATATCCAGTCAGCGGCAATTCTGACAAAACAGCATGAGATTACTGTGCGGATGGACGAGTATCCGCCGATCTATGCATGGGCGGATGAATTTAAAATAGAAGAAGTGTTCATGAACTTTTTCTCCAATGCGGTCAATCATTGTGAAGATGATAAGATCATCGAAGTGAAAATGGAACAAAAGGACGGCAAAGTACGGGTATCTGTATTCAATACAGGCAAACCGATCCCGGAGGACTCTATCCACCATATCTGGGAGAAGTTCTACAAGGTGGATAAGGCCAGAACCAGAGAATACGGAGGCAGCGGTGTGGGATTGTCTATCGTGAAGGCCATCATGGAATCCATGAACCAGCAATTCGGTGTGAACAATTACAACAACGGCGTGGAATTCTGGTTTGAGTTAGAGACAAAATAGTAAATATAAAGGATATATTTTTATATGAGGGAAGAACAGATACAGGAGGCACCGGTAAAGGTACTGTTAGTCGGTGTGGATGTCGGTGAAGAACCGGATTTTGAGCGTTCCATGGAGGAACTGGCAAGTCTGGCGGAAGCTGCGGAAAAAGAAGTGGCCGGTCAGATTGTACAACGGCTGGATCATGTCAATAAAGCGTTATATATCGGCACTGGAAAAGTGACAGAGGTGCGCAGGCTGGCAGAAGAATGCGGGGCACAGGAGATTGTGTTTGATAATTCTCTGACACCTTCACAGGTAAGAAATCTGGGAAATGAACTGGAACTGCCGATCATCGACCGGACTAATCTGATCCTGGATATATTTGCCATCCGGGCCCAGACAAGAGAGGCAAAATTACAAGTGGAGACAGCCAGACTGCAATATATGCTGCCGAGACTGGTAGGAATGTATGATGCACTGAGTAGACAGGGCGGTGCCAGTGGCAGCATGAGTAATAAGGGCACCGGTGAGAAAAAGCTGGAACTGGACAGGCGTAAGATCGAGCATCGTATCACAGAACTGAAAAAGGAACTGGAAGATGTGGGACGTACCAGAGAGGTGCAGCGGAAAAAGAGGCAGCAGTCCCGTATCCCGCAGGTGGCTCTGGTAGGATATACCAATGCGGGAAAGTCTACAATTCTGAACCGTATGGTAGAGCAGTTCGGCGAATTGCCGGATAAAACGGTCATGGAAAAGGATATGCTGTTTGCTACACTGGAGACCAGTGTCCGCAGTGTGGATACCGGACATAATAAGCCCTTTTTCCTGACGGATACGGTTGGATTTATCAACAAGCTGCCCCACGGACTGGTAAAAGCCTTCCGCTCTACACTGGAAGAGGTGAAGTATGCGGATCTGCTGATCCAGGTGGTGGATTTCAGCGATGAAAATTACAGACGGCAGATGCAGGTAACTGCTGATACCTTAAAAGAACTGGAAGCAGGTGACATTCCGCAGATCATAGTGTATAATAAGGCAGACAAATGTGAGATGGAACCACTGCCGCAAAAGAGACAGGACAACTGGTATCTGGCAGCAGGACTTAATATCGGTATCCGTGAACTGGCAGAGGCTGTTGAACAGAAAGTCTATGCGGATAATGCAGAGTGCGTATTTCTGATCCCGTACAGTGCAGGAAATGTGGCTTCCTATCTGATGGAACAGGCGCAGATACTTTCCAGAGAGTATAGGGAGGACGGTATTCTGATCCATGCGGACTGCCATAGACAGGATATGGACAGATACAGAGAGTATATAGTGTCATAAGATCACAGAAATTACAATGAGGGAAGGACAAAAGATGGAGACCAATACACAACAGGAACGAGCAAAGAGACTGGAACAACAGGCAAGAGAATACCTGATGCAGTCCAATGATCCGATATTTACCAGGTATTTACAGCAATTACTTCCAAGAATACAGAGACAGCCGGAATATGTAGAACAGCTACAGGCAGAACTGGATAAAAGCGTGGAATTCTGGTACCAGAGACAGCAGATCAATGCAAACAGAGGCGGAGAAACCGGAGCGGAGTCATCTGTGCCGCAGCAGAGTGTACCACAGGAGACAGCCGCCGGAGAACAGCAGACAGCCGGGCAATCACAGACACAGCCAGTGGGGCAGTTTACCATGCAACAGGTGCAGGCACCGGCGACGCAGGCTCCGGCACAGAAGAAGCAGAATGCGGAATATCTGGTCGCAACCATTGCATTGTCGGTGGTTGGCGGAATCTTTATTCTGACCGCACTGGTATTGCTTGGTATGTATTTTATGAACGGCTGGATCAAAGGTATTTCTTTATATGCAGTTTCCCTGGGAGTGGTATTGATCGCAGAATTACTGATCCACAGAAAGCTTCCGAAACTGGCCCGGATCTTTTCGACTATCGGTATAGCGGCGTTATATCTGTCGACCATGATCAATACGATTTCCCTACATAATTTCGGTATGCTTCCTGCAGCGGCGATCATTGCAGTGATCACAGTGGGCACGGTTTTACTGAGCAGAAAAAGGGATTCCCTGATACACAGAATGCTGGGAATCGCAGCATGCTGGCTTTGTGCGTATCCGCTTTTCGGTTCTTCATTGCTTTCGGAGCCGGAAGGCCTGCTAGTGCTGGCATTGATTCTGTTACTGAGTGTACTGAGCATCTGTGTGCCGGTAAGAAGATATCATACGGCTTCGCAGTTGATACAACTTGTCAGCACTACGATCCTTTTCCCGGTAACGGTATCCTGTGTGATCAGTACACAGGGAATGCCGGTCTGGGTGACAGCAGCTGCATTTGGAACCTTTTTCCTGATCGCACATCTGATCCTGGTAGTGCAGAGCAATTACATACTAAAAGAAAAACAGGCGGGCCATGCAGTGAATGAAAAAGGCTTGCTGGCAATCTATATAGCATTTCTTCTGGTAGCCGGAATTACAACCGGTACGGCGATGAACAATTATTGGGGAAGAGCGGAGAACGACGCGTATATCGGAATCATCGCCCTGACGGGAATGGCGTTTGTAGTCGCGGTTCTTGCGGGAATTGCCATACGTGGAACGTGGAAAAAATGGCTGCCCTGTTACTTTTTCAGTTTTGTTGCGGTATGTGCCTTTTCTGTAATAGAAAGTAACTGGCCGATACTCATATGCCTGACAGCGTTGCTTTTACTGACGAAGATACTGACCCGTTTTGCGGAAGGCGGACTGAGGGCACTGGATGTGATCGTTACATCACTGTACTGTATTGAACTTCTGGCAAACGGAAAGGAAATACCGTATGCATACCTGCTCCTTGCGGGAACCATCCTCAGTATGTTCCTGGTCTATGGATGGACAACGATACAGGAGCTCCTGCTTACTTTTTCCCTGGCATTTTTTGCAGCGGCCAATTTGATGCCGATGCTAAAGCTGCCGGCTTTTGCGGGGATCCTGTTTGTAAGTATATTGCTGTTTAATAATGTGAAATATATGCGCGGGAAAAACATCCTGGTATTTAATGTAGTTGTAATGGTGGGGCAGATCGGAGCGTTGATCGCTCTGGCAAATCCGGTGTACCGGAACTCTTATCTTACTTATCTGTGCATGTTTGTGTTTGTACTGGCTTATCTGGTACTGACATTGCAGGAGAGATACTATAAGAAGTTTAAACGCAGAGAACTGATCATTGTGATCTTTCTGACCTATATGGCACTGATCGTTAAGACCAATGTTCCCGTGATCAATAGTGTTCTGATCATGCTGATTGCGCTGGTAAGTGTAACACTGGGCTTTTTGAAAAAAGATAAGCCGGTAAGAATATATGGACTAGTGCTTTCTTTGTGCACTTGTGGTAAAATAGCATTATATGATTACTGGGGAGCACCGGTATTGCAGAAAACGGTCCTTTTCTTTGCAGTGGGTGTGATCGCACTGGCGATTGCCGGGATTTATATCGTACTTGAGAAAAATACAGGAAACAATGGAAAAACAGACAGGGAAGGATAGAAGAATGACAGGAAACAAAAAGAGGATTGTATGCGGAGCGTTATTGTGTGTAATGGCGCTTGGCATGACAGCCTGCGGAAATGAAATTCCGGATCTGACAGAAGCGGAATCACAAAGAGTCGGAGAATATGCGGCGGTAACGCTCTTAAAATATGATGCGAATCACCGGAGCCGTCTCGTGGACCCGGAAATCGTCATTGCAAAACTGGAAAAAGACGCGGCCAAGGAAACCGGAAGACAGGAGAATGCACAGACGGAAGAGAAGCCTGCGGAATCGACTGCTTCAGAAGCCCAGGCACCTACCGCACAGGAGGATATTACCACCAGTCTGGAGGATTTCTTCGGACTTGCGGAGGGAGTGACCTTGACATACAGAGATTACCAGATAGCAGACTCTTATCCGGAGGACGGATCTGCAGAGGATTATTTTGCGTTGGATGCATCCACCGGGAAAAAGCTTCTGATATTGAACTTTGAACTGACCAACGGAACAGACCAGGAGGAGAATGTTGATTTCCTGAGTACCGCATCCAGATACATCATTACTGTAAATGACGGCACACGTGGAAATGCATTGACCACAATGCTGCCCAATGACATGTCTACGTATGTGGAAACCATGGCTCCCGGTGAGACACAGGGATTGGTCCTGCTACTGGAAGTAAATGAAGATATGGCAAATGGGATACAAAACATTTATCTTCGTCTCAAAAATACATCAAATGAATATACAATTCAACTTTTATAGGCATATATACTGTAAATTATGAGAAAAAGAGAAAAGACAATAAGATCCAAAATGACAAAAAAGCCCATGATTATGGGCTTTTTTACTGTTTTTGCAAAATTGTTTGAAAAATATGCAAAATAATGTTGACAAGTGGGGTACAGGGTGATATACTCAGATTCGTTGTTGAGGCAGCGCCGAGACAACACAACAGCTAGAAAGAAACTTGAAAAGATTTAAAAAAAAGTTGTTGACAAAGTCTGACAGATATGTTAACATAAATATCTGTCACGGAAAACAAAGTTTTCCAAGACGAAAAAAGATTTCAAAAAAGTTGTTGACAAACGAAAGCGGTTATGATAAGATATCAGAGTTGCCGCTG
>OOAT01000927.1_pt1 | contig 13422 bp, 8 predicted proteins | sample 1671441 | NCBI WGS metagenome assembly OOAT01 (sample SAMN06348157, study PRJEB24527) | human gut metagenome | biome: human gut; feature: ankylosing spondylitis patient; material: feces | host: Homo sapiens | place: China | collected 2015-10 | reverse complement strand
CAAAAATGCTCTTGATGTGGTTGTACAGTGCCTCGATCTCGAAGATGATCATGGCAACACCGGCCAGCGGCACCGGGAAGTACATCCAGAAGCGGCTCAGCCAGGGCATGGACACGTAGAAGCCGCGGCCGCCCAGAGTGGTGGCATAGTTCCAGCCGACCACCATCATGATGACACCCAGAATGCACACGGCAAGATCGGCCAGAATATCCAGCACCTTGACGGCGATTTTGGGCAGATACACGTCAAACGCAGTCATGCGGATATGGGCACCGCGGCGGATGGCCAGAGCAGCACTCAGCACGGCCATGTAGCTCATACAGGTCAGCACAACCTCTTCCGACCATGCCGGGTCCGGGATGAACGAGACGTAACGACCGATGACCGACATGGTAGTGATGAGGATATCTGCGATCAGCAGCAGCTTGCAGATAAACAGGACCACTTTGTAGGTGATGTCGTACGCCGGCTTGATCTTATCCAAAGTGGTAAAGATTTTCGGCATATGAATTCCTCCATATAAAAAGCCCGGCAGGTCTGCGGGCGTATCCCGTAGTCCCCCGCCGGGCTATGTACTATCTCAGAACAGGAAAGGCTTTTTCAATTATGCCTTCATGTCCAGCAGCTGCTGATACAGCTCAGCCTGATCGGAGGTGTTCTCGCTGATGACCTTCTGGCAAGCTTCCTGCCAAGGTGCCTTATCGGGAACATCCACGACATTGCAGCCGGAGCTCTTCAGCTCATCCAGAACCTTGTTCTCAGCGGTCTCGGACAGCTCTGCGTTGAAGGCCTGCGTATCAGCACCGGCCTCCATGATGGCAGCCTGCTGGTTCTCGGTCAGCTTGCCCCATGCGTTATCGGTGATAACAGCCTGAACAGCGCCCAGAGTGTGGCCGTCCAGGATCAGGTTGTTGGCAACCTCGGGGAATGCATTGGACTTGTAGTTTGCGATGGGCTGCTCAGCACCATCCACAACGCCGGTCTGCAGTGCGCTGTACAGCTCACCGAAGGAAACGACGGTGGGGTTAGCGCCCAGACTCTCGACCATGCCGTTCATAACGGGGTCGTTGGACACGCGCAGCTTCAGGCCCTTGAAATCATCGATGCCGGAAACAGGGTTGACCGTGAAGAAGTGACGGAAGCCCTCTTCGCCGTAGAAGACACCACGAACGGGCAGACCCAGCTCCTGAGGCTCGTTCAGGAACTCAGGTGCCAGATCGCTGTTGGCGAAGTTCCAGAAGTGTGCGCGGTTCTCGAAGGTGAAGGGGATGGACAGCAGCTTGGACTTGTTGCAGCCATAGCTGGTCAGTGCGAAAGCGGAGATACGGCTCATATCGATGGAGGTAGAACCGCCCAGGATTGCGTCCAGAACGTCGTTCTCAGAACCCAGAACGCCGGAAGCCTGCACATCGATGACGACGGAGCCGCCGGTCAGCTCCTCGACCTTCTCCTTGAAGTGGGTAGCGGTCTGGCCAACGATGGTATCCAGCGGGTTGACCTCGGCGTAGACCAGAGTCACCTTGGGATCGTTTGCAGCAGCAGTAGCATCACCAGCAGCAGAAGCTGCGGTGGAAGAAGCTGCGGTAGAGGTGGAAGCAGCAGCAGAATTGCTGGAGCCACCACATGCGGTCAGAGCCAGAGCAGCGGCGGAAACACCGGCTGCTGCCAGAAAGCTGCGACGAGTGATCTTTTTCATAATAAATCGTCCTCCTTAAATCTCCCGAACGGCCCGGTCTGCACAGGACCCGCATACCGTTCATTTACTGTACACACTTTAGCAAATTTTTTTAAACGAAACAAGGGCTTTCAAAAAATGTCCTGCTTTTTGAAAGAATGTCAGAATTTCTTTTGTGAAAAATGCCAAGTGTTTTACTTTTTGTTTGTGCACCTTCGCCTAACAGATGGATACATTTCTGTATTCCAGATAGAAGCAAAGCGCTGGATGCCCTTCCCTTTGGGGTTCAGAGCACACAGCGCTTTGCCGGTTCTTTTTTCTGTTTTCCTGATTTCTTTGCCCATCTTTTCCGGGCTTTGCTGTGGGGCTTATGCCTGCCGGATGCGGGCGATCAATTCGCCCTGCTGGGCAAACCGATCATACATCGGCTGCACAGCAGCACGGAACCTTGCCTTTTCTTCTTCGTCCAGCTCTGTCACCTCAATGCCTGCTGCACGCAGATCACTTTCCGATTCCGCCTCCTGCTGCGCCCAGAGCCTGCGCTCCACCTTGGCGCTCTCCCGGGCACACAGGCGGATGATCTCCGGGTAGCGCTCGTCCAGTGCGGCCAGCTTTTCCATCACAGCAGGGCTTGCAAGCTGCACCTCCGGCACGCGGGTATGCTCATCCTTTAAAAAGTAAGGTGCCACCTCGTAGTGACCCATGGCTTCGTAGCTGGGCCAGTTGTTCTCTGCGCCATCGATCTCACCGTTGTGCAGGGCGGCATACACCTTGCTGTACACTACCTTTACCGGCTTTGCGCCAAGGTCGGTGATCATTTCGCTCATCATGTCCGATTCCTGCACGCGGATGGTCAGGCCCTGCAGATCTGCAAGGCCTGTCACCTTCTGCCGGGTGTAGATGCTGCGCACACCGGCATCGAACCATGACAGTCCCGTCAGCTCCAGCGACTCCAGCGTGGAGAGGAACTCGTCGCCGATGGTCCCATCCAGCACGCGCCACATCTGGTCGGCATCGGTGTAAAGATACGGCAGCTGCAATACGCTCAGCGCCGGCTCGTACTCTGCCAGCTGGCTGAGGGACACGCGGGAGAAGTCAATGCCGCCAAACTGCATCTGCTGGATCACGCTCTGCTCCGCGCCCAGTTCTCCCCCGCTGTACACCAGCACTTTCACGCGGCCATCGGTGCGCTGGGCCACAAGATCCGCAAAGGCCAGCGCCGCCTGCGTAGTAGGATAATCCTCCGGCTGGTTCTCCGCATAGCGCAGGATCAGTTCCGCCCCCTGCTCGTCCTGCACCGGCTGATGGCCGCAGCCCGCCACCGGCAGTGCCAGCACGGCTGCGCCAAACAGGGCGGTCAGCATCTGGCGGCGGGTCACAGTCGGGCCTCCCGTGCAGCCTTGGCCGCTTCCCTGCGGTACTGGGTGGGGGTCATGCCGGTGCGTTTTTTAAAGGTGCGGGCAAAATAGCTGGAATCCTCGTAGCCCACCATGGAAGCTACCTCTGCTGCCGAACGGAACGGGTCGGTGAGCAGCTCCTTGGCAGCGTTGATACGCAGCTCGGTCAGGCAGTCCAGAAAGTTCATCTTCTGATACTTCTTGAACTGTGCTGAGAGATACGCCGGGCTGATATGCAGGATCTCGCTCACACTGTCCAGCGAGAGGTCGAACATATAGTTATCCTCCATATACTTGCGCACATGGGCCATGACCAGTGCATTGCGGTCGTTCTCCCCTGCTTCGGCGGCATCGCTCTCCGGGTCAGCTTCCGGCTCCGGTTCCACCGGAGCCAGCTCTGCAAGGCGGCGGCCCGCCTCGATCTGACGGATGGCCTTGCGGATGGAAGCTTCCACTTCGTCCGGGTTCACCGGCTTGAGCAGATAATCGCAGGCACCCAGATGCATGGCCTCGTGGGCGTACTGGAACAGACTGTAGGCCGTAACAAAGATCACCTTGCACTCCGGGCGCTGTTCCAGCACGGCGCGGGCTGCATCCAGACCGTTCATACCGGGCATCTCAATGTCCATCAGGATCAGGTCTGCGCCCCACAGCACCGCCGTATCCGCTGCCTTGCGGCCGTTCTCGGCAGTCTCGATGGTCACTTCGTGCTCAAAGCGGCGGGCCACGATGTCCGCCAGCGTTTCCCGTTCCAGTGCTTCATCATCCGCGATCAACAGACGAATCATTCCTCAAACTCCTCCTCATTCTCCACCAATGGCAGATACAGCACCACCGCCGTACCGCGTCCCGGATGGGACCGTATCACAAAGCGGCTGTTCCGATCCAGCAGACGCAGGCGGGCCGCAACATTATAAATGCCGATATGCTCCCAGCGCTCACCGGGCTGGCTGAGCGCCCCGCGCAGCTGTCGTAATTGATCCAGCTGGATGCCCACGCCGTTATCCACCACGCGGATGCACAGCAGTCCCTTCTCCCGCAGAGGGTTCACGCGGATGCGCACCACACCGCCCTCCTCTTTGGGGCAGATGCCGTGCTTGAAGGCATTTTCCACAATGGGCTGTAAAATAAAGGACGGCACCATGGTCTCGGTAAGATCCAGCGAATCGGAAATGCGCCACTCCATACGCACCCGCTCACCAAAGCGGACATGGTAGATGGAGTAATATTCATCCACGATGCGCACCTCACGGGAGAGCGGCACCTGTTCATCGTTGCTCATCAGGCTGTAGCGCAGCAGGTGCGAAAGCGCCATGATGAGCGCCTGCGTACGGTAGGCCGTCTCGGTGCCGGCGGTCTGCTGGATCACATTCAGGGTGTTGAACAGAAAGTGCGGGTCGATCTGGCTGCGCAGCTGCTGTAGCCGGCTGCGCTCCATGCGGTTCTGCAGCTCCAGTGCTTCGGTCTTCTGGCGGTGCAGCTCCCGCTCGATCTCGTTTTTCTCCTGCAGGGTGGTCACCTGCTGGGCCATGGAGTGCTTCATGATATTGAAGGACTCGGCCAGCTGAGCGATCTCCGGCTGCTTGGGCAGCGGGATGTCCGGGGTGTCGAACTCACTTTTGCCAATGGCGCGGGAGGCTGCGATCATCTGCTGCACCGGCGTGAGCAGACGCATGACCATCAAACCGGTAACGCAGCCCAGCGCCACGCACAGCGCCACCACCACCGTCTGCAGCATGGTGATGCGCTCGTTCAGGGCCGAGATGGTGGTGTAGGTAGTCTGGGAATCCTGAATGGCGGTTTCCAGCAATTGCAGGGTGTACTGGCTCAGGTAATCGCCGCAGGGCACCACCTTTGCATAATACAGCTGGGAAGCTGCGGCATCGTTGCCGCTGAGCAGGTCGTTTTCCAGCTCATCCAGCAGGCCGGTGTAGGTCTGATAGACCGTATCCACTGCGCTGTAGAGCACCCGCTGCTCATCGCTGACGCTTTCCAGACTGTCCAGACTGGTACCGATGCGCCAGAGCCATGCATTGCAGGTGGAAGATGCCGACTGCAGCCGGTCAATGATCTCCTCCGGCTCGCTGTTCTCCCAGCGGTAGTTCTCCAGCACGGAAATAGAGCTTTCCACACCGCCCTGAAAGCGGCTGATGGCGTTGAAGCAGCCCATCTGCGCGTCCTGTACTGCCTGCACTGCTCTGGACTGGTAGCCATTGAGCGTGAGCTGCATGGCAAAGGCCGCAAAAAATGCTGCCAGACACAAGCCCATGCGCTGCTTGAGGGTGATCTGCCGCTTGCGGTGCTGCAAAGCCTGCCGCCTCCTTTCGTTTGGTAACGATTTATTGTACCACGCTTTGGGCCGGATTGGCAAGGTTTGCATGTTTTTCTCTTGCCTAAACCGCGCAATTGTGGTACGATGCCTGTAAATACAAAGGAGGCGACTTTATGTCCCAGACCATCTCCGTTTCCACCACCATGGGTGAGCAGGGCTTCCGCGATTTTGCCGTGTTCGATGCATTCCATCACCGCAAAGCATGGCTGCGTCCCGCTGTTTTTGCCGCCATCATGCTGGCTTTTGCCGCCGTCTGCCTTTCGCAGCTGGGCAAGCGCCCGGGTGCCGGGCTGCTGGCTGCTGTGCTTGCCATTGTGGGCATCGGCCTGCCGGTGAGCTACTTTTACTCGTTCTTCCGCAGCGTTTCCCGGCAGATCAAACAGATGCACCTGCCGCGGGCCTTCTACCGTGTGGAGCTGGCCGACACCGGCATTGCTGTGTGGATGTACGGCCAGCAAGACAAGCCCGAACCCACCAGCCGCCACGCATGGGACAGCTTTTACTGCGCCTACCGCACGGACAATGCGGTGTACCTCTACGTAGAAAAAGAGAAAGCTTACTTACTGAACGACCGCATGGAAGTGGTGTGGAAGTTTTTGGCCGGCATCCTGCCCAAAGAAAAGCTGCACGACTGCAGAAAAGGTTAAACCCAAAAAATATGCACACGCAAAAAAGAACTGCTGACATTTCGTTCAGCAGTTCTTTTCTTTTATAAAGACCCACGCTGCGGCAAAGCAACGCGCAGCGCGGGTGCGAAGATATCTTAAATTATCGTGTCAGCAGATCAGCGGGCCAGCGTATACTTGTGCAGGGTCTTGCGCACAGCGCCGGGGCCTGCAAACAGCTCCTTGGCCATTGCCTCGATCTTCTCGCCCAGACCAACGGCATACAGATCCACGCCGAACACGTCAACACGGCTGTACAGCTTCTTCAGGCAGCTGAAGTCCTGCTCGCCTTCCTTGACCTCCAGCGGAGCCACAATGGCCTGCAGCTCAGCCAGCAGCGGATCGGCGGAAGGCTCAAAAGCCTGACCGTTGTCATCGATGCCCTTCAGGTAGCGGGCGTAGCCTGCCAGCACCAGCGGGATCAGGATCAGGTTGCCCTTGTCCAGACCGCGTGCCTCGTAGGCCTTGATGGTCTCGCCAAAGCGGATGGCCAGCTTCTGGGAGGTATCGGTTGCGATACGCTGGGGAGCATCCGGCATGAAGGGGTTGGGCAGGCGGCGGTTGATGACAGCGCCGATGAACTCGTAGGGGTTCAGAACGCCGGGATCGACCACGACGGGCATTGCCTCGATGTAACCGATCTTCTGGATGAAGGCACGCAGGTCTTCATCGGCCATCTCGGCGGAGATGAGGGTGTAACCCAGCATGCAGCCATAGATGGACATGGCAGTGTGCAGCGGGTTCAGGCAGGTGCAGACCTTCATCTTCTCGATCTTGTCCACGGTCTCGCGGTCGCAGTACAGCACACCGCCCAGCTCCAGCGGAGGACGGCCATTGGTGTAGTGATCCTCGATGCACAGGTACTGGGTCTCCTCGGCGTTGACGAAGGGAGCGGTGAAGGTGTGCTTCTCGGTGACGATGGTGTAGTTATCCTCAAAGCCGTCGTCGGCCAGCATCTGCTGGACCTTGGCATCCGGGCGCGGGGTGATCTTGTCGATCATGCTCCACGGGAAGGTGATCTTGCTCTCGTCCTGCACATAGGCCAGGAACTCGGCGGGCACCAGACCCTGCTCCACCCACTTGGCAGCATAGGCGTGGACAGCGTTCTTGACCTTATCGCCGTTGTGGGAGCAGTTATCCATGCTCTGGACGGTCAGGGGCAGCTTGCCGGCCTTGAAGCGTTCGTACAGCAGAGCAGTGACCTTGCCCATGGCCAGCACGGGGGTCAGGCCGCGCTCCAGATCAGCGGGAGCAACGCCGTAGCCCTTCTCAGTGATGGTGAAGGAGATCATCTGCAGGCTGGGGTTCTGGAAGATCTCCACCAGACGTGCCCAGTCCTCGCCGAAGGAGTAGTCAGCCTTCAGGCTCTCGGTAACGGAAGCCACCACCTTCTTCTCGATCTCGCCGGTGGACTTCAGGCAGACCAGCAGGCTCATATTGTCGTAGGGACGATAAGCCTTGTCGATGATCTCGTAGTCAAAGCTCTCGGCCACGATGACACCGCGGTCATACTTGCCGGTGTTCAGCGCATCGTTCAGGATGGCAGCCGGGAATGCACGGAAGATATTGCCTGCGCCGAAGTGCACCCAGGTGGGTTCGGCGTGGGTCTTGGCCTTGACAGCCTCGATATCGAATTTGGGCAGCTCATAACCCTTCTCTGCCCACTCGGCGGACAGATTGCCGTTTTTGATCTCAGACAGCTTCATATTTATCAGCCCTTCTTTTTCTCTTCATCCAGACGATCCAGCAGATCCCAGACACCCAGCATGTACTGAACGCCCAGAGCACGGTCATACTTGCCGTAACCGGGGCGGCAGTTGCCGGGGCCTTCCTCCCACAGCTGACGGCCGTGGTCGGGACGGATGTAGCCCTCAAAGCCGCAGTCATGGTAAGCACGCAGCACCTCGATGATGCCGGTCTCGCCGCAGCAGTCGCGGTGAGCAGCCTCGGAGAAGTCGCCGTTGGGGAAGTGGTGGATGTTGCGGATGTGACCAAAGGCAATGCGGTCGCAGTGCTTGCGCACGATCTCGGCACAGTTGTTGTTGGGGTTTGCGTTCAGGCTGCCGGTGCACAGGGTCAGGCAGTTGTACGGATCATCCACCATGCTCAGGAAGCGGTCGATGCTCTGGGCATCCACCAGCAGACGGGGCAGGCCGAAGATATCCCAAGGGGGATCATCCTGATGGATAGCCATTTTGATGCCGCACTCATGGCAGGTGGGCATCAGTGCTTCCAGGAAGTACTTCAGGTTTTCCCACAGCTTTTCCTTGGTGACAGGGGCGTAAGCCTTGAACAGCTCGTCCAGCTTTGCCATGCGCTCCGGCTCCCAGCCGGGGAAGGTCATGTTATACTTCTCAGTGAAGGACATGATGTACTCAGCCATAGCCTTGTAATCGCCCTTGATCTTATCTTTCTCGTAGAACAGTGCAGTGGAGCCGTCGCCCACGGGGTGGAACAGATCGGTACGGGTCCAGTCGAACACCGGCATGAAGTTGTAGCAGATGACCTTGACACCGAACTTGGACAGATTGCGGATGCACTGCTTGTAGTTCTCGATGTACTTGTCGCGGGTGGGCAGGCCGATCTTGATGTCATCGTGAACGTTGACCGACTCGACCACGTCCATGTCGAAGCCGTAAGCGTGGATCTGATCGGCTACCTTCTGGATCTCGTCGATCTCCCAGATCTCGCCGGGCATCTTGTCGTGCAACGCCCAGACGATGCTGGTCACGCCGGGGATCTGCTTGATGTCGCTCAGGCTGATGGGATCGTTGCCCTCGCCATACCAGCGCCAACCCATTTTCATAGGCATAGGAAAATCCTCCTGTTTTATATTTTCTGCTTTGCATTTTCCGCGCAGCCGTGTGCCGCGCTCTTGTACTTATATTCTAGTATATCAGTTGCGTTTTTTCAATGGTCGCTTTGCCGGTTTTTAATGTTTGTTCTTGTATACTTTAGACAAAAAGAACAAAAATCCGTCGGACATCACCCGTCCGACGGATTTTCACACGATTCAAAATGCCGGTTTCAGCGTTTCAGCTTCTGCCGGATGGACGGAGCCAGCACATCCTTGAAATATTCAAAGGTGTCCAATTCCAGAATGGCAGAGCCTGTCAGATAAATGCCCAGACCAACCACCACCTGAATGATCACCGTCAGCAGATCCGGCAGGTGCAGGAAAATGACCAGATACATGCACAGGCCCGCGCCCGCTGCCAGCAGCAGGGTCGGCAGGATATCACGCATCTGTTCCAGATAGCCATAGCCGATCAGCTTTTTGTTGAGCTGTGCATCCAGGATCTGGGTCACAACATTCGTGATCAGCATACCATATGCAATGGCCTCGACGCTGACACGGAATGTTGCCAGCAGAAGAAGGATGCACACCCCTTCGTTCAAAAGCTGACATTTCAGGTAAAGATCGCTGCGGCCCACCGCCTTGGCTGCATTCAGGTTTGCCGTGATGATCGGCCAGCACACATACCCCAGACAGAACACCCTGAGGAACAGCACACAGGGCAGCCACTTCTCGGTGAGGATCAGGCGCACCAGCGGTTCGGCACAGAACGCAGTGCTCATCATCACCGGCGCAATAATATAGGTACAGGTCTTGATGGAGCGGCGGGTCATGTTCTTGACCTGCGCACGGTCATCCTGCAGTGAGGACATGACCGGGAACAAAACGCTCTCAATGGAAGTATCCACGCTTGACGCGATATTATAAGTCAGGTTATCGCCCTGATTGTAATACGCCAGATCCGCCGAGGTGTACATCTTGCCGATGATCAGGCTGCGCAGGTTGTTGTAGATGACGCTGCTCAGCGACGAGGCCAGCAGCTTCCAGCCATAAGAGAGCAGCCCTTTCAGGTGCTGCCACGAAAACTCCATCTTAGGCCGCCAGGAGGACAGCTTCCACAACACCAGCGTGTCCACCGTGATATTGGATACCTGCTGCACCACCAGCGCCCAGACTCCAAAGCCCATATAGGCAAGGCCCAGACCCAGGACCGTGGATACGATCGCGCCCGCAAAGGCGGAATAGAAAAAATACTGGAACTTCATGTTCCGGGTCACATGCGCCTGCTGGATCGTTTTGATGCCGCAGACCGCCACTGTCAGGCTGATGCCGCGAAAGATCGGGGTCATGCTGGGGTCATTGTAGAAAGCAGCCAGATACGGTGCCGCCACGAACATTCCCCCATACAGCACAAAGCTGATCACAATGCTGAAAAAGAACGCCGACGAGTAATCCAGCTCGTCCACTTCCTTCTTCTGCACCAGCGCGGTGCCAATGCCGCAGTCCAGCAGGACATACATGATATTGTTGAACACCGTCACCAGTGCCACCTTGCCGTAATCATCGGGTGTAAGGATGCGCGCCAGAAGGATGGACACCACCGCTGAGATCAGCTGCACACCGCACCGCTCTGCAAAGCGCCAGAAAAAACCGTTTACAATAACATTTTCTTTTTTCTCGTTCATTCCTGCGTCCACTCAAATTCCTTTCAAAAAACCGGTCGGTCTGCACCCTGCGCAGAAATGCATTTCCGCCGTATCCTTATCATCTTCTTCCCTGCTGCCAAAACAACTGAGCAGAGATAGTTAGTTTTATAATATCACACCCATCCATGCATTTCAACCAACATATTCTTAAGAAATGACGGCCCAAAAATTTCATTTAAAAAGAGAAAAAGCGCTTGACTATCTGCCGGGAACGTGGTAATATATTCAAGCAGTCCGCATCACGGTCTTTCACCTCAGAGATTTCAGGGCTGCGAAAACAATACGGTATGCGAGGGTGGCGGAACTGGCAGACGCGCACGTTTGAGGTGCGTGTGGTTTATCCTTGGGGGTTCGAGTCCCCTCCCTCGCACCAAAAACCAGTACACATTGTGTGCTGGTTTTTCTTTTTGTGCGAGGGAGGGGATCTCGAACAAGGCGGCGGCATTTATGCCGCAAGCAAAGCCACAGTGCAACAACGACGACCGCAGCCTGCGGCTGAAACAGGGAGGAGTTGTTGGGGCCGCGTTCTGATTTTTCAAAGCCCTGCCAAGGGGCTGCGGAAAAATCAGCTAACGCAACCCGTTGCTGTTGCTTAGCCTGCGGGTCCCAATCAATAGGAATGTCTATCAGGGGTGTACCCATTTTGTACCGGTTTCTTTTTGTGCGAGGAAGCAGACCTCGAACAACACTATTTATTATATAAAAGAAAGCGCGATGAATTCTGAGAACTCATCGCGCTTTTCTTTGTATGCGGGTAGTGGGGGTCGAACCCACACGCCTTGCGGCACAGGAACCTAAATCCTGCGCGTCTGCCAATTCCACCATACCCGCGTATTCTTCTATTCTGCAGCTGCGGCCAAACCACCTTAATATAGTATCAGTTCCGGCGGAAAAAGTCAATCACTGCACTGATATTTCCGCCCTTCACAGCGCATACTATCGCCGGACGATCGTATCATTTTCCATGGCGGAAAGGGGCTTTTTGCCGATGCGCAGATCAAAACTACGCCGCGCTGGCAGCATTGCGGCAGCTTATCTTCTGGTGGCCGCGCTGGCGGTGCTGGGCTGGCTGTGGCACAGTCTGCCTGCTGAAATTTTGCTGGAACCCGGCCAGACCCTTACCCTGCCCCGTTTTGCCTATGTGCAGCCGCTGCGCACCGCTGGCTCCCGCAACGCGGCCAGCACGCAGGCTGCGGGCAGCTATCAGGCCACTTTGTCCATTGGCGGGTGGCTGCCCGTCAAGACTGTGCGCGCTCTGGTGGAAACACGTCCGGTGGTAACCGTGTGCGGTACGCCTTTCGGCGTTAAGATGTTCTCCGAGGGCGCGCTCATTGTGGGCTTTTCCGACCTGAACACCCCGGACGGCACCGCAAACCCCGCCAAGAAGGCCGGGCTGCGGCTGGGCGACCGGGTGGTGCGCATGGACGACACCCTGACCGAGACGAACGACGCCGTGCACGATGCTCTGGAAACGGCCGCAGGCGCGCCGGTGCAGGTGGTCTATATCCGCAATGGTGAGCAATTCCAGACCCGGCTGACCCCCGTGTGGGACAGCACCGCCGGACAGTGGCGCGCCGGGATGTGGGTGCGGGATTCTTCCGCCGGGGTAGGCACCATGACCTTTGTGGACAATGCCGCCGGGGTGTTTGCCGGGCTTGGCCACCCCATCAGCGACAGCGACACCGGTGAGAGCGTGGCCCTGCGCAGCGGCGAGATCGTCCCCTGCCAGATCGTGGGGTGCACCAGCGGCACCGTGGGCAGCCCCGGTGAGCTGAAGGGCCGCTTTCTGAGCACCCATGCGCTTGGCAGCATCTGCATCAACAGCAAGACCGGGGTCTATGGCAGAACACGGGCTGCATTTTCCGGCCCGGAGCTGGAGATGGCTTTTGCGCAGGAGGTTGTGCCGGGCGATGCCGAGATCTGGACGACCGTGGACGGCGAGGTGCCCAAGGCATACCGCATCCGCATTGAAAAGGTAAACGACGCAGACCCCCACCGCAACATGATCCTGCGCGTGACCGACCGGCAGCTGCTTGCCAAAACCGGCGGCATCGTGCAGGGCATGAGCGGCAGTCCCATCCTGCAGAACGGCAGACTGGTGGGTGCAGTGACCCATGTGCTGGTAAACGACCCCACGCGGGGCTACGGCATTTTTGCTCAGACCATGCTCAAGCAGGCCCGCGCTGTTGAAAAAACAGACGATGCTGCGCAGCCATAAAGCTGATCTGCAAAAAAATTTGCGCATTTCGATTTTCTTTGCCAAAATTTACCAATATAAACCGTTGAAAGTTCTGGAAAATTATGGTAAAATCCATGGTGTTAAGGGAACTGCACACATTGGAGGAAACAACCATGGACAAAATTAGATTTTTGATGTCGGATACTGGTGCCCCGTTCACTGCCGCCTGCCGCGAAGCGCTGGAGCAGAAGGGCGTGGACGTGACCGTTGTGGAAAAGGACGGCAACAAGGTCCTGCAGAAAATGCTCACCGTGCGCCCGCAGGTGGTTCTGCTGGATGCCTTTATGCCCGGTCTGGATGCCCTTGCGGTAAAGCAGCGCTATAATGCCGCCGGTGAGCGGCACACCTCCTTCTTCGTGACCGGTGCCTTCCAGAGCGAAGAGATGGTACAGGAGCTGCTGGATGAAGGCTTTGCCTACTACTTTGTAAAGCCCTTTGATGAGACCGTGCTTGCCGCACGGGTGCTCAAGACGGCACTTGGCCCGGAAAAGCACATCCTGCACACCAGCGTGGACAGCGATGAGCTGACCGTTACCGAGATCCTGCATCAGATCGGCGTCCCTGCCCATATCAAGGGCTACCAGTTCCTGCGGGATGCCATCCTGCTCACC
>OOAT01000922.1_pt1 | contig 13509 bp, 10 predicted proteins | sample 1671441 | NCBI WGS metagenome assembly OOAT01 (sample SAMN06348157, study PRJEB24527) | human gut metagenome | biome: human gut; feature: ankylosing spondylitis patient; material: feces | host: Homo sapiens | place: China | collected 2015-10 | reverse complement strand
TTTCCATGTCTTGGCTTATCTTCTGGGCGGTGATTTTGGCGTAAATTTGGGTGGTTTTTATGTCCGTGTGTCCCAAAAGGCGGCTCACCGTTTCGATGGGTACGCCGTGCGACAAAAGTACGGTCGTGGCGTTCGTGTGGCGTGCAACGTGATAGGTCAAACGCACCTTGAAGCCGCATTGTCTGCCTATATCTTTGAGTATTTTGTTACAACTGCCGTTACTCGGAACGGGGAAAACATGACCGTCCCGAGCCAGCCCCTTGTATTTCTCTATGATACGCTTGGGAACGTCCAAAAGACGGATGTTCGATTCGGTGTTGGTCTTCTTTCTTCGGGTGATTATCCAAAGATTGCCGTCGAAGAATGTTTGCAGGCGGTCGGTGGTGAGGTTCTTCACGTCTGAATACGCCAAACCCGTGAACACAGAAAAGACAAACAAGTCCCGTACAAGTTCATGGGTGGCGTTCTTCATGGGTGCGTTCATGAGCGTCTGTATCTCCGTTTGGGTGAGGTAGCCCCTGTCCACGTTTTCGGGAGAGTTGATATATCCGGCAAAGGGATTGAACGGCAAACGCCCGTCGTTCCTCGCAATGGAAACTATGTGTTTCAACATAATCATGTAGCCCCACACGGTATTGGTGCGGCATTTCTTCTCCGTGCGCAAAAAATACTCGAAGTCGTTGATGAACGTGAGGTTGAGTTCCTTTAACGGAATATCCTCACGCTTGTGGGTATGGGGCAGGAACTCCCGAATATGGTTGCAGACCGTCCGATAACGGGTAAATGTACCCTGCGCCCTGCTGTGCCCGACTTTCTTCTCAAACTCGGCGTTGTGCTGCTCGAACAGCTTCAGCAAAGTTTCCTGCTTGACGCCGATACCGAGATAGGCGTCTTTGAGTTTGGCGGCGGTAACATAACCGTCCGTCTGCATTAACTCTTGATAGCGGCGGTTTACCTCCACACGGATTTTATCTACCGCAAGGTTGATTCTCTGCGCTTCGACGCTCTTGCCCGAAGCACGGTTGTTCTTCACGTCCCACAGCCGTGGGGGAACGTCCATCTTGCAACTGAACTGTTTAATCTCGCCGTCCACCGTGATACGGCACATCAGAGGCAGGTTGCCGTTCGGCTTCTCGCTGCCTTTCTTCACGTAAAATAATACCTTGAATGTACTACGCATAACTCACTCCTTTTTTTGGTTACAAAATTAGTTATTAGTGAGTTACCGACAGCTATGTAAATCTACGCAAAACGCAGAAACAGAACCTTTTAGCAAAAAATCTGCACCCGTTACGGGAGTAACGAGGTGGTAACTGAACTTCTGCACCGTTTGGCTTCGAGGTGGTATTTCGTTGGCTCTGCCCCATAGAAAAACAAAGCGTAACGAACGCTCTATCAGCTAATTCGCTACGCTTTGCCCAAATTTACTTTTTCGCTATGTGTTTATTTTAAAGGAATGCACTTTCCCAAGCGTAACTGTTCCTCCTCTACTCCACCATCTATAATTTGAGGCATCCTGCAATTCCTGCACCACAAACATCAGCTCAGCAGATGTTCCTTTCACAAACCATGGACGACTTTCCAACACAAAATGAGCTATTCCTTTTTGATTGGTAATGACCTCGGCCAATGGCTTTACGGTATGATCTTTCTGAAAATCTTTATAACGATTCTCATCGTATAAACCAACTGTTTTATTTTCCAAAGGCTTCCCTTTTGAATTGCATACGAAAATTTCTACAGTTGCGGGAGTTTCATTCAAAGATGGATTCTCCTTCTTGCAGCTTAGAAAAAGCATACACATGCTCCACAAAGCTACGGACACAAATTTGATTATGTTCATAGATTATTAATTAAAAAAGATAGTGATTTTTTTCTGTATATTTATAACAAATAAAAGAGAAAAAAGTTTTCAGGCAATATCTTATTTAACTAAAATAATCTGATTGATTTTATATATACCTCTTTTTATATAGAAATCATAAACATTTATTTATCAACCATTTACGTTTGTTTTAACTTTGTAGAATTGTACAAAATCTCCACATTACGATGAGGATTAATTACCCATTTAGCAGATTACGGAATTTCAGCTATTTTTTATCCTCGTCTGATTACCAGGTCATTAAGCCTTACACTGTATTTTGGCATTCTATTTGATTTACTGTTAGCGTAGAAACTTACTTAACTAACTATTAAAATTGAAGCAATATGAAAAAGTTATTTGTAGCAGTAGCATTGGTAATGGGATTAGGAACTTCAGTTGCGTTTGCAGAAAACTTCCACGCAAGTGTAGACAGTGTGAACATTGTAAATGAGTTCAAACCCATCGAAGTAAAAGATCTTCCACAGGCAGTTCTGGATGCAGTGACAAAAGATTATGCTGAATTTACCATCAAAGAAGCATACGTAGAAGAAGTGGAAGGAACAAAAACCTACAAAGTAGTTCTGACGGACGCAGAAGACAACACAACCGCCGTGTTATACACTGAAAAGGGTGAAGTATTGGAATAAGCATTCACACGATTGACGGGAATGTGCCAAGTACGGCATGTTCCCGTTTTTTTTATTTTTCCACTTATATGAAATAAAAAATCCTGATTCAAAATGAACCAGGATTTTTTCGCGGTGCGTACGGGACTCGAACCCGTGACCCCATGCGTGACAGGCATGTATTCTAACCAACTGAACTAACGCACCATTAAGTTTTTCTTTCGTTGCTTTCTCTCTCGATTGCGGTTGCAAAGGTAGGCGTTTTTTTTAAACCTACAAACTTTTTGGATGTTTTTTTTCTAACTTTTTTCGATAAAAATCATAACATACTGATTTTCAACACAGATTAAAATCATTTTTTTTCGCTTAAAAGAAGAGTCATAAAGCTACATCAAGCCGTTTCCTCCAAAATATTTACAGAACGTATCTACGAAAATAAGTAAATTATCCCGGTTTCTTTATGTTTCACTTATGAGAAACGTATGTTTTCGGATGCAGAAACATACGTTTTTCTTACCGGAAACGTAAGGTTCAGCTCCGGAAAACATAAAAAACGATGATTCATTTTTGATTTATCGCATTTGCATCAGCACATTTATCACACGATATGGAAGAAAAGAAGAAACGTATGGGCATAAAAAAAGGAGTTCCGCTGAACTCCAACCTTTGTTAACCTTAAATCTAATACTATGAAAAACACGATGCAAAGGTACGGACTTTCTGGAATTATGCAAGTTTTGTGTGCGTTTACATGTGTTTTATAACATACATTAAGAAGTAGTATTCTTGCTTTAAAGGCCATTAACAAGCAAGCTGAGACTTTTTAAAGTCCCAGCTTGGCAGATATTTCCAGCATTTTCTGAATAGGCTTAATGGCTTCCTGTGCGATGGCTTCATCCACATTGACTTCCGGCCATTCGTATTTCAGCGTATTGTACAACTTTTCAAGCGTATTCAGGCGCATAAAGTTGCACTCGTTGCAAGCGCAGGTGCTGTCTTCAGGAGGCGCAGGAATAAAGTTCTTTTCCGAACATTTTTTCCGCATCTCATACAGAATACCGCTTTCTGTAGCTACGATGAAGTCTTTCTTGTCGCTGGCCATAGCATATTTCAGCAATCCGGCTGTAGACCCAATCTTGTCAGCCAGTTTAGCTACGGCACCCTTGCATTCCGGATGAACCAATACCTGTGCATCGGGATACTGCTTTTTCAACTCGATAATCTTTTCCACAGAGAATTTCTCGTGCACATGGCAAGCACCGTCCCATAACAACATCTGACGTCCGGTGATAGAGTTGATATAATTTCCCAGGTTCTTATCAGGACCGAAAATCAGTTTTTCATCTTCCGGGAAACTTTCCACAATCTGGCGGGCATTGGTCGATGTCACTACCACGTCAGTCACCGCCTTGACGGCAGCGCTTGTATTGACATACGAGATAACCTTGTAACCGGGATGGTCTTTTACGAAAGCAGCAAACTTATCAGCCGGACAGCTGTCGGCCAAAGAGCATCCGGCATTCAAGTCGGGAATCAACACTTTTTTGTCCGGACAAAGTATTTTTGCAGTTTCACCCATAAAGTGTACCCCGCACATCACAATGATCTTTGCATCCGTTTTGGCAGCCCACTGAGCCAGTGCCAGACTGTCTCCAATGAAGTCTGCTATTTCCTGTATTTCGTCTGCCTGATAGTAGTGGCCCAGGATTACGGCATCTTTTTCACGACACAGTCTTTTGATCTCCGCTTTCAGGTCAAGCGCTTTTTCTACGGGTTCATCCACATAACCCTTTTTCAACCATTCTTCTTTCTTCATTATTAGATTATATTTTTTCTTCTTTTTAAAAGAAACAATGATACTGATAATATCCCGTTAATAATGTTAGTAAAAATAACACCCTTTTTTTTGTTTTTCCGTTATCAGCATCTGGGTGGAGGATATGAATAACTGATAAACAAGCTTACGTATTGATAATTTTGATTTTATCTATACTATTAACAATTTGTTGATACGTTGCAAAGTTAAAAACTTTTCGTGTATTCATTCCTGAAAATTCGGGAAGAATGTGTTTAAACTGTCAGTGAAAATTATCTCTAACTTTTTTGGATTGTTGGTTTTGAGCGTGCTATAATCTATTTGTGGAATAATGCAAGAAATAATTTTCATTTTCTATGCGCGCGTTTTTTACACCTTTTCCACCGTTTTCAACAAGGTTATGAATATAGTTTTTATCTTTGCAGGCAAACGCATACCAAATATACGAAAAATGTCTGAATTAAGAAAACTGAAGATCACGGAGATGAACCGCCTGACGGTGGAGGAGTTTAAGGAAGTAGATAAGTTGCCGTTGGTTGTGGTGCTGGATGAAGTTCGCAGCTTGCATAACATAGGTGCGGTGTTTCGTACCTCTGATGCATTTCTGGTGAACTGCATTTATCTTTGTGGTATTACGGCTACGCCTCCTCATCCGGAAATGCACAAAACGGCCTTGGGAGCGGAGTATACAGTGGACTGGAAGTATTTCAAACGTACGCAAGATGCTGTAAATGAACTTCATAATGACGGATATACAGTGCTGGCTATCGAACTGTGTGCCGGAAGTACACTACTGGATGAACTGGTATTGGAGAAAGGCCGGAAATATGCCATTGTATTGGGAAATGAAGTGAAAGGTGTGCAGCAGGAAGTGGTAGACATGTGCGACGGTTGTATTGAGATACCTCAGTTCGGTACAAAGCATTCACTGAATGTGTCTGTAACGGCAGGCATTATGATATGGGAATTTGCACATAAACTGTTCAAATTGCGTTGAACACTACCTGTGAATATCTTATTAATATGTTGTTAATTTATTGATTTACATAGTTATAATTGTCCGTTCTCAACAAGTGTAACTACTCTTTCTACCATCTTGTCGTCATCTTCAGGATGGTATTCTTTTTTTAGGCTGGCCCCGAATAAGGCTGCAAATGCCTGATAAAATCCCGCTTTAAAAGGTCCCATGAAAGCTTTCACCAGCTGATAAGACGATTGGTTGCATTCGCGGTTCACCAGTTTGATAAGCAGCTTTCCTTGTGAAAAAGTCAGTTTCTTCATGCGGGCGGTGTATTGTTCCTTCAATCCTTTTTCTACCATTTTCATGTGTTGCTCCTTGGCTTTCTGGTTAGGGAGCGTTTCCATGTATTCGTATGTCTCGATGACTGCCCGCTTGATTTCTTTGGCCAAAGGAAGTGTTTTTTTCACATCCCGTACTAATTTGTAGTAATATCTTTCTTGTCTTTTGTTTTTAAACTTGAGTTTGGGGTAAACGTAAATGTTTTTCAGCGTTATACAAGGTATAGTGTCTCCTTCATAAACGCATACGGGAACTCTGTATCCTTTACCGGATGTAACAGGAGATACTTGTTGGGCATGAATTTCTGAAAGGAAGCTTAGCCCAAAGAAGATGAGTATGTAAAAACATGTCTTCATGCCCGCAAAAATAGAAATAATATTCAGATTACGTGATATAATTAACGTATTTATAGTATGTGTATAACCTGGTGAATAACATGTGGAAAAAGTATATTTCTCTTTGTGTATCAGTATTTTTTACCTGTTTAAATGTATGTGCCCAGTCTTCCTGGATGGAATGGGAGGAACAGATTGGAGAAAAGGCAAATTTGTCTTCCTGGGAAGAACTATATGAAAACTTGAGTGAACTGGCTGAACATCCGTTTAATATTAATACGGTAACGAAGGAAGAGTTGGAACAGTTGCCTTTTTTATCTGATAAAATGGTGGAAAATATTCTTTACTATGTGTATAAATACGGACCGTTGGTCAGTTTGAATGAATTATGGGGAGTGGAAGGAATGGATAAGCAGACTCAAACTTTCTTGAAGGATTTTGTATATGTGGGTAACTCAGTGGAAAAACGGGCGTTTTCCTGGAAAAACTTGTGGAAATACAATAAGCAGGAAGTATGGATGCGGACAGATATTCCTTTAAATGAAAAGGCGGGCTATGCGAATATTCCCTTGGGTGAAGAGGAGAAATTTGCTTCGAAACGGTATTATGGAGATCCGTATTATTTGAACCTGAGATATAAATTTCAGTTTCAGCAGAAAGTTTATGTAAGTTTGGCCGCAGAAAAGGATGCGGGAGAACCGTTCTTCAGTCTTTATAACCGGAAAGGATTCGATTTTTACAATGCCTCTGTTCAGTTAAATGATTTCGGTAAGTTGCATACGCTGGTATTAGGAAACTACAAAGCCAGTTTTGGATATGGACTGGTAATGAACATGGGGTTTAGTATGGGAAAATACACCTCCTTTTCCACATTAAATCGTGCAGGGAAAGGGTTGAGCAAATATACTTCTATGAATGAAACGAATTATCTGCAGGGAGCAGGTGCTTCCTGGAAATGGAAGAATCGCTGGTTATTGACAGGTTTTGTTTCTTTCCGTAATCAGGATGCTACGGTGGATAATGAGTGTATAACTACGTTGAAAACCGATGGCTATCATCGTTTGAAGAAAGACATGGAAAAGAAGAATACGGTATTTAATACCTTAGTTGGTAGTAATTTAACTTATGATGGTAAATACTTTGAAGGTGGATTTACGGCTGTTTATAATGTTTTCAACAAGGTGTTAAATCCGACGGAGCGGTTGTACAATCGTTATTATCCTCGTGGAAGATATTTCTATAACGTAGGAGTGAATTATAAATGGTATAAAGGGAAATTTGTATTCTCTGGTGAAACGGCAGTAGATAAGCAGGGAAAGATTGCCACGTTGAATCAGCTGACTTATTCACCGGTTGTGAATACTTCTTTGATAGTTATCAACAGGTACTATGACAAGAAATACCAGAGTTTATATGCAAATGGATTTGGAGAGAATTCCAGATTGCAAAATGAAACTGGACTTTTTATTGGTTTGGAAACAAGCCTGTTAAGTAAGATTAAATTGTTATGTTACGGTGATTTCTTTTATTTTCCATGGTATCGTTACTTGGTAGATAAGAAAAAGACCATAGGAATGGAAGGCGTGTTTCAAGCATCTTATTCACCGTTAAATTCACTGGATATGTTAATAAAGTATAGTTATAAAAACAAGGCTAAAAATTATCAGGATACGGAAGAAAGTAAACTAGTATTACCCAATATCCGACAAAGATTACATTATCAGCTGACTTATTCACCATTGAGCTTTTTGCGGTGGAAAACGGTTGTGGAATATGTGCGTTCGGATGTGTGGAAACGGGAGGCTTCTAACGGTTGGGCATTGGGTAGTAGTATGAAGGTGGATATTCCTCGTCTTTCGTTGCGGACTTCTCTAAGCGGTATCTGGTTTCATACGCAGGATTATGCATCGCGGGTATATATGTACGAGCAAGGGCTGTTGTATGCGTTTTCTATGATGTCCTTGTATGGAAGAGGAGAGCGATGGGCTTGGACTATGGATTATAACTGGAAAAAGCGTCTGACTTTTCAGGTTAAATGGGGATGGACGCACTATAGAGATCGGTCAACTATCAGTTCGGGAGCAGAAGAAATACAGGGAAACAATAAGTATGATTTACAGTTTCAAGTTCGACTGAAGTGGTGATTTTCTGAAGTAAGGATATAAAAAAAGGAGTACCGCTGTACTCCAACCTTTGTTAACCTTAAATCTAATACTATGAAAAACACAGTGCAAAGGTACGGAATTCTGGGAATAATCCAAGTAACTAACCTAAAATATACTGTTTTATAACATGATTTAAAGAAAACTCCTGTTTTGTTAAACCCTATTTGGATTTTAACAGAACAGGAGTTTTTCTTTTAACCTTTTATTTCGCGTTTATTTCTGCGATTTCTCGAGTGGCTACTTCCAGAGCTTCGTTGATATTGCTACAGATATTTTCTTCTCCCAGCAATTCGTAGAATCCTGATTTTTCCAGTACCTTATGTACTTTTTCGTTGACTCCCGACAAAATGATGTGGATGTTTTCCTTTTGTGACATTTCACACAGGGTGGTAAGGTTGTGTATACCTGTAGAGTCAATAAAAGGAACTTTTCGCATACGGATGATACGGATTTTCGGACGATCGCCCAAACGAGACATGATTTCTTCAAATTTGGTGGCAATACCGAAGAAATACGGACCGTTGATTTCATACACTTCTACACCTTGTGGAATCATTAGGTGTTCTTCGTGTACTTCCAAGTCAGATTCGTTGTTTGGATCGATTTCGTCGGTAATTACAGAAATCTTGGTGGTTTCCATTACACGTTTCATGAACAATACGCAGGCAATTACCAATCCTACTTCAATGGCTACAGTCAAGTCGAAGATAACGGTCAGGAAGAAAGTAATAAGCAGGACAGCCACATCCGATTTGGGATTTTTCAACAATCCTTTGAACACTCTCCATCCACTCATGTTATAAGAAACGATAACCAGTACACCAGCCAGACAAGCCATCGGAATATATTGTGCCAACGGCATCAGGAAAAGTAAGATAAGCAATAACACCACTGCATGTACAATACCGGCTACGGGCGATTTTCCACCGTTGTTAATATTTGTCATAGTACGGGCGATAGCTCCGGTAGCAGGAATACCTCCGAATATAGGTGATACGAAGTTGGCAATACCTTGTGCGATAAGTTCCATATTTGAGTCATGGCGGTCACCTATAACACCGTCGGCTACTGCAGCAGAGAGCAAAGATTCAATGGCTCCCAATACGGCAATAGTAATGGCTACAGGGAACAGATTTTTGATAGCTTCCCAGTCAAGTGCCGGAACGGCTGCTTCCGGAAGTTGTGCTTTGATGCTGAAACGATCGCCTATGGTATCGATACAAGTAATTCCTCCATACATTTTCAGGCAGTAAACTCCTACAGTTACCAGAATGATGGCAACTAAAGAGCCTGGAACTTTTTTAGAGAACTTGGGAGTAATGGCAATGATGAATACACTGACTACACTGACAATGACATTCCACCAGTTTACCGTATCGAAGTGATGGAAGTAAAGAATCCATTTTCCGATAAAATCGCCCGGTACTTTTTCACCTTTAAAATCAAGTCCGAAAATATCGGCAATCTGGGTAGTAAAAATGGTGACGGCAATACCACTGGTAAAACCAATGATAATAGGATAAGGAATAAATTTGATAACGGTTCCCAGTTTGAATATACCTAATAATATAAGAAGTACACCGGCCATCATGGTAGCAACCATCAGTCCGTCGATACCATATTCCTGAATAATACCGTAGATAATTACGATAAACGCTCCGGTCGGCCCACCTATCTGTACTTTACTTCCACCTAAAAAAGAAATGATAAAGCCGGCTACAATGGCGGTAATGATACCTTTTTCCGGACTTACTCCAGAGGCTATACCAAAGGCAATGGCCAGAGGCAAAGCTACAATTCCCACAATGATACCTGCCATCAGGTCGGTCATAAAGTCGGCCTTGGTGTAAGTTTTCATCATTGTGAAAAGTTTTGGTCTAAATTCTAATCCTTTCATCTATCTTAAAAATGTTACTAATTTAAAAAGAAGCACAAAAGTATATATTTTCTCGAATTCAGACGATTTTTCTATTGATTATATTTTAAAATATTTTCTGAAATAGAAATTTGAATTATTATTTGTTTCTTATTCAGTGTATATGAGATTGGATGAGGGATGTTTTAGGACTTGTTTTCAAGAACTTTTTCTCCTTCAAATTTGTTTTATTAGTGAATTCATGTTTTATTAAAGCGTTAATAAAATAGAAAATAAAATTGTAATCATTTCAAATTTGAATAAAATTACTATCTTTGCAATGTGAACTTAAAAACGTAATTCATTCATCAACTTAATAACTAATAGATATGGGAAAAAGCATTAAAGGAACAAGAACTGAGAAAAATTTGGCAATCTCTTTTGCTGGTGAATCACAGGCAAGAATGCGTTACACTTATTTTGCCAGTGTAGCAAAGAAAGAAGGCTTCGAGCAGATTTCTGCTATTTTTATGGAAACTGCTGATCAGGAAAAGGAACATGCCAAGAGAATGTTCAAGTGGTTGGAAGGCGGAATGGTAGAAATTACTGCCAGCTATCCTGCCGGCGTAATCGGTACTACATTGGAAAACCTGAAAGCAGCTGCAGCAGGTGAAAATGAAGAATGGAGCTTGGATTATCCGAAATTTGCTGACATTGCAGATGAAGAAGGTTTCCCGGCTATCGCTAAGATGTATCGTGAAATTGCCGTTGCTGAAAAAGGACATGAAGAAAGATACCTGGCTTTCGTGAAGAATATAGAAGATGATAAAGTATTCAAGAAAGATGTAGAAGTGGTATGGCAGTGCCGTAACTGTGGATACATTTATGTAGGTACAGAAGCACCTGAAACATGTCCGGCTTGCTTGCATCCACAAGCTTATTTCGAAGTAAAGAAAAATAATTACTAATCCATTTTGATTGCATAAATGACAGAAGAGGGCTGTGGCTGTTTTTCAGTTACAGTCCTTTTTTGTTTCAGAGAGTCAGGTTTACAAAATACCTATTTCAAGGTATTGTATGCCTTGCAGGAACTTCTCATTTTTGTATATCAGAATTTTAAAATGATAGGAATATGAAAATTAAATCAATTACAGGTCGTGAAATACTCGATTCAAGAGGCAATCCTACTGTAGAAGTAGAAGTGAGACTGGAGTCTGGAATCATGGGGCGTGCGTCTGTACCCTCAGGGGCTTCTACTGGTGAACATGAAGCACTCGAGCTTCGTGATAAAGATGCCAAGCGTTACGGAGGTAAAGGTGTGTTGAAAGCTGTATATAATGTAAATAATGTAATTGCTCCGGCCCTGGAAGGATGGTCTGTGCTGAATCAGCGTGGAATTGACAAGAAAATGTGTGAACTCGATGGCACGTCTACTAAATCCAATCTCGGAGCCAATGCCATTTTGGGAGTTTCTTTGGCAGTGGCAAAAGCGGCAGCTGCTTACTTGAACATTCCTTTATATCGTTACATTGGAGGAGTAAATACTTTTGTGATGCCGGTACCGATGATGAATATTATCAATGGAGGTTCACATAGTGATGCACCTATTGCTTTCCAGGAATTCATGATTCGTCCGGTAGGTGCACCTTCTTTCCGTGAAGGTCTGCGTATGGGAGCGGAAGTTTTCCATGCCTTGAAGAAGGTGTTGCACGACCGTGGATTAAGTACGGCCGTAGGAGATGAAGGTGGTTTTGCTCCGGCATTGAACGGAACAGAAGATGCGTTGGAGTCTATTTTGTCGGCCATTCAACTGGCAGGATATGTACCAGGAAAGGACGTGATGATTGGAATGGACTGTGCTTCTTCTGAGTTTTATAAGGATGGAGTGTACGATTATACGATTTTTGAAGGAGCCAGTGGTCAGAAACGTACTTCAGATGAACAGGTGGCTTATTTGGAAGAACTGATTAATAAGTATCCGATTGACTCTATCGAAGACGGTATGAGTGAAAACGACTGGCAGGGATGGAAGAAACTGACGGAGCGGATTGGAGATCGTTGTCAGCTTGTAGGAGATGACTTGTTTGTGACCAATGTGGAATTCTTATCGAAAGGTATAGAGCTGGGATGTGCCAATTCCATTCTTATCAAAGTAAATCAGATTGGTTCTTTGAGTGAGACACTCGACGCCATTGAAATGGCCCATCGTCATGGGTATACTACGGTTACTTCTCATCGTTCCGGTGAAACAGAAGATGCTACCATTGCGGATATTGCAGTAGCTACCAATAGTGGCCAGATAAAGACAGGTTCGTTAAGTCGTTCCGATCGTATGGCGAAATACAACCAGTTGCTTCGTATCGAAGAGGAATTGGGTGAATTAGCCGTATATGGATATAAGCGTATAAAGTGAATTAGGTGTAATATTAGGTGAATGTAAAATGCAGAAGCGGAATCGCTTCTGCATTTTTTTTGTATTTAATATGTAATTTGTTAACCACATTGAATATTTCGCCCTGGTGGTTAATGTATGTTGTAAAGCATTCTTTTTTAGCCTTGTATTTTGCCATTCCGGATAAAATAAATATTTTTGTACTGTGTTTTTCATAGTATTAGATTTAAGGTTAACAAAGGTTGGAGTTCAGCGGAACTCCTTTTTTTATGCCCTTTTCCGTTTAATATTTCATTTTGTTTTTGTTCGTAAAAAAAATGCTCTTGCGTTCCATCCAAAACGCACTTGCGTTTTATATCAAATGTACTTGCGTTTTTTTGAAGGCTGAATATGTGCCGGGAAATCCCTTCATTTCCGTTAGAACAATTCCTTTTTCCTTACGTTTCCTTACGCGCGCATACGTACGCGCCCGCACGAATTATATAATGTAGGAGATTTCACACGGATTTCTACATAGCAATAAAAATTATGCTTTATAGCATAAAGTAAATCAGCAAGTTAGCTAAAAAACTGAAAAATTTCTGCAAAAAAGTATGGTGTAAAAGTTGCGGAAACGGAAAAAGTCTGTACCTTTGCAACCGCTTTCGAGAGGGAGAGCCGCTGAAGATGACAGACTGGAAGAGCTGAGGCTACGGGAGAGAGTGCTGATCGCTGCACCGAGTATCTTACCTTGCGGATGTGCAAGGGAGCGAGAAAGGACAAGCCGCACGCCTTCTGAAAACCTTCCAAAAATTTTTTTTTCGAAAAAAAACTTCGAAAAAATTTGGAGGTTACGAAAAAACGCCTTACCTTTGCAAACGCTTTCCCGCTGAAACGGGAGCACGAAAGAAAAGACAGTTCTTTGAAAGACTTTGGATAAACAGACTAGGATGTAGTACAAGAAGTAGTCCTGTATATAATAAATAATGTATAGGATGAACGGAAGACAACCGTCAATAACCCTTGGAAACAAGGAGAATGAAAAAATCGGTTTCCTGAACAGAGAAAACAATACTCGAAAGAGTTAAGAAAATATTTTACAATGAAGAGTTTGATCCTGGCTCAGGATGAACGCTAGCTACAGGCTTAACACATGCAAGTCGAGGGGCAGCAT
>OOAT01000915.1_pt1 | contig 13575 bp, 10 predicted proteins | sample 1671441 | NCBI WGS metagenome assembly OOAT01 (sample SAMN06348157, study PRJEB24527) | human gut metagenome | biome: human gut; feature: ankylosing spondylitis patient; material: feces | host: Homo sapiens | place: China | collected 2015-10 | reverse complement strand
CGGAACCATCTCGATCTCCGCACGGGTGAAATCCTTCTCTGTGATTCCGTAGCGGTCATTCAGCAGCTTCATCGCAAGGAGCTTCGCCGGATTCTTGATCTTCTCGTTCTCCTCGTCATGGTACGGGATGGAGCCGATGATGATGTTCAGCTCCTCGCCCTTTAAGCCCTCGCCGAGCTTTCTTCCGTTCTGCTCTGCCGCAAGGTGCGGGAGAAGGTCTGTCACGCAGAACTGCGGGTCGCCTTCTTTCTCGCCGATGGAGACCTCAATGACTTCACCGTCCGCCTTCACAACGACGCCGTGCATGGATAACGGCACGGTGCCCCACTGGTATTTGCGGATTCCGCCGTAGTAGTGCGGCTTTAAGTAGGCAATCTCGTCCTTTTCAAATAATGGGTTCGGCTTTAAGTCCAGGCGCGGGGAGTCGATATGGGCACCGTTCATGCGCAATCCCTCGTTCAGATCCTTTGTTCCGATGGTGGAAGCGATGATCGCTTTCTTTCGGTTTACCCAGTAGATCTTGTCGCCCGGCTTGTAGGACGCCTTCGGGTCAAATTCCTTGTATCCGGCGTTCGTTAAGAGCGATACCGCTTTTTTCACACATTCTCTCTCGGTCTTTCCCTCATTTAAGAATGTCTTGTATCCCTCGCAGAAATTCTGCGCCTCCGGAATCTGTTCCGGCGCTTTTTCTCCGATGTGCGGAGCTTCCCAGAGAAGTGCTTTTTCCAGATCTTTGCCGTTCATGCTAAAAACCTCCGTATGTGTATTTTATGAATTATAACAACTCACTCACGCTGCCTGGTCCGAATCAGTCTGTTTTATGGAAACCATTTTCGACCTGGACACATGTTCCAATTCCTGCATGCAGCTGTCGTGTCTTATCTCTTACTTTGTAAGCAGATCTTTACTGTCGAGCATCAGTGTAAATGGACCATCGTTTAGCAGGTCCACCTTCATATCTGCCCCAAACTCCCCATGTGCCACCTTCTCCACATGCATCCTGCACCGCTCCATAAAATATTCATAGAGGCGGTTCGCATGATCCGGCGCTCCAGCGTCAGTAAAGCTTGGGCGGTTGCCCTTTCTGCAGTCCGCGTACAGCGTAAACTGGCTCACAACAAGGATCTCGCCGTCCACATCCTGGAGCGAGCGGTTCGTCTTTCCGTTCTCATCCTCAAAAATGCGGAGCTTGCAGATCTTGTCCGCCATCTTGTCCGCAATGCTCTCGTCATCCGTGTCGGAGACGCCGAGAAGGATCAGGAATCCCTGTCCGATGGATCCCGTCTCCTGTCCGTCCACATGGACCGACGCGTGTTTTACTCTCTGTAATACGACTCTCATGTTTCCTCCGGCGCTCTGCCTGCACTCCATTTTCCGTACCGGCAGATCCGCCCACAAATTTTATATTTTCGCTGCTGGAATTCCCTGTCTTAACAAGAGCGGAAACGGCCTACGTTGGACCGTTTCCTGCAAGTTCTTCCTGTCTTTTTTCTGCCTTTTCCCGCTCGCGGCGCTTTTCTTCCTCAACACGCCGCTCTTCCTCCTCGACCGCCATGATCGCCTGGTTTAAGGAGAACATCTTCATGTCCAGCATATCCACCATATCGGCACAGGACTTCAACTCCCGCTCCAGATAATCCGGCGCTTTTCCTTCAAATTTATAAGCGATCTTGTGCTCTAGGGATGCCCAGAAGTCCATGGCGATAGTCCGGATCTGGATCTCGACCTTCGTGTCCCGCTTTCCTTCCGACAGATAGACCGGGATCGTCACTACCATATGGTAGCTCTTATATCCGTTCGTCTTCGGATATTTAATGTAGTCCTTAACATGCAGGACCGTGATATCCGCCTGTCTTGCGATCATATCCGCAATCGGATAAATATCGGACATAAAGGAACAGATGATCCTGATTCCCGCGATATCATTTAAGTGCTCCACCATGTTTTCAATCGTGACTTCACATCCATCGTTCTTCAGCTTTTTCACGATGCTCTCCGGTGTCTTCAACCGGGAAGTGATATGTTCGATCGGATTGTAATTGTATAACTGGATAAATTCATTGTTTAAGATCTCGATCTTCGTGTTGATGGATTTTAACGCGGAGCTGTATAAAAACATTGTTGATTTCCACTGATCGATCTGATCAAAGCCTCCAGACTCTTTCGTCATGCTGACGCCCCCTTTCTTTGCAGCCGGGAACGTTCCGTCCATGCGACCATGTCTTCACGCGTTCTCTGCTACAGCTTCAGACCCTTTAAGAGATCCGCAAGACCTGTGCTTGCCTGACCTTCTTCCTTATATCCGTAGGTGTCCTCAGCTTCTCTCTCCTCTTCCTCCTCGATCAGCTCCTTCATAGACAGACTGATCTTGTTGTTTGCGGTGGAGATAATTTTTACACGTACTTCCTGTCCCTCTTTCAGAACAGCGCCCGGATGTTTGATCCTCTTTGTGCTGATCTGGGAGATATGGAGGAGACCGGTAAGTCCGTTCTCAAGCTCTACAAATGCGCCGTAGTCCTTTAAGGTCTCGACGGTACCCTTCATGACAGCGCCGACTTCGCATTTTGCAATTTTTTTGTTTGTCTCTTCCTGTTTCTTCTCTCTGGCTGCCTCGCGGCCGGATAATACGAGGCGGTGTGTCTCCTCGTCGGCGGTGATAACGGTTACCTCGATGGTCTTTCCGTCGAATTCCTTTAAGTCTTCCACATACTCGTCGCTCAGGCGGGAAGCCGGAATAAATCCGCGGATTCCTTCCAGGTACGCAACGGCGCCGGCGTTTACGATCTCTGCGATCTTTACCGGGACAACGGTGCGCTCTTCCATCATATTTTTCAGCTTATCCCACGCGAGGACCTGATTTGCTTCCTTCTTTGAGAGGACCATATTTCCCTCGCCGTCGTTTGTCGCCATCACGGTGGCTGTGATCTCGTCGCCCGGATGGATCATCTCTGCCATGTTGAAATCAGGATCTTCGCTCAGGTCGTCCTTGCGGATCACGCCGTCCGCGTAAGCCTTCAAGTCCACGATCACCGCGTCATCTGTCACATCGATCACGGTACCTGTCACAACATCGCCAACTCTAATTTTTTTAAGGGAGGCTTCCAGCTCCTCTTTGTAATCGTCCATGGATTCCATATGTCATCTCTCCTTTTCTCACCATCTGCCCTTACGCCGTTGGACGGCATAATTATGAATAGTAATTCCTTTCTCTATTTAACCATATTCTGTGAATATTTGCCATAGTTTTCACAAAAAAATCATGATAAAATGTGCATAGTAATTACTGTACACGGGTAGGAGTTTTCTGAGCTGAAAATTCCGTACAATACAGTGGCGGTAGTGGATTTTGCCGATCTGGAATGCGAAGCATCGGCAAAATCAGTTACTGTTTGCGCAAAGCGTGAGCAGTAACGCATAGTATATATTTTGGAGGCACTCACCATGAAAGATTATGCTGACCTGCATACCCATACCATCGCCAGCGGACATGCCTATGGAACCATCACGGAGATGGTCCATGCCGCCGCTTTAAAGGACCTGCCGATCCTCGGCATCACCGAGCACGCCCCGTCCATGCCCGGAAGCTGTGGGGAGATGCAGTTTTGTAACTTCAAAGTGATCCCGCCGGTCTTGGAGGGCGTCCGCCTTTTATTCGGCTGTGAGTTAAATATCGTAGATTATAAAGGAACCATCGACCTGTCGGAAAAGATGTTAAAGCGGTTATCCTACACCGTTGCCAGTCTCCATGACCTCTGCTTAAAGCCGGGAACAAGGGAAGAAAACACCTTCGCTGTCGTCACAGCATTAAAAAATCCATATGTCACGATCCTTGGACACCCGGATGACGGAAAATTCCCGCTGGACTACGAGGCGGTAGTGAAGACCGCAAAGGAGCACCACCGGATGATCGAGCTCAACAACACATCCCTGACCCCGGGCGGATCCCGCATCCACGCATACGAAAATGACCGGATCATTCTTCCGCTCTGTGCGAAATACAAGGTTCCGGTTATCATGAACAGCGATGCCCACTTTACGACGGCTGTCGGGGAACATGGACGGGCGGAGGCCCTCTTAAAGGAGTTAAACTTTCCGGAGGAACTGATCGCAAACTATCATCCGGAGATTCTGAAGGAATATATTCCGGATTTAGCTGACTTCCAGGGTTGAATCATCTGATAAAAGGGGGCTTGCCTTTACTGCTGGCAGCATATTTCAGCTGTCTGACAGCACAAAAAACGGCTGCGAAGTTTTATTTCACTTCACAGCCGTTTCCTCTTTCGTAAAAATCATTCCAGAATTACTTCAGCAGTTTGTCGACCTTCGCCCACAGTGCCTGCAGTTCCTTCTGATCGCTCAGACGGTCTTTCTGGATCCGGATAATATTCTCCAGCGCCGCATTCGCGCCGTCCGCATTTAACTTCTCGTCACAGGTCTTCTTCGCCTTTGTGTACGGGTCCATGCTCTCCTGATCCTCTTCCTGCTCTGCCTGGAGCTTCCGGATCTTCTCCACAAGCTTTACCGCCTCGTCCGACGGGTTCTTTACATCCTGCCAGTTTAAAAGGTGGGTGTTGTTCTCCGCGTTGATCGTATCCAGTGCAATACTGTTCTTTAACATCGTTTTCCAGTTGTCCGAGATCGCCGTCTCATACGTCTGCTTCGCAGTCTTATTATCCGCAAAAGCTGTCAACGGCATTCCCGCAAGACATACCAGAAGACCGAATAAAAATAAAATCCTCTTCATCTTCGTGTCCTCCTCATTGCAAGCTGATAATCAATCTCTTGACACTTTCGTGCTCCCGAGATACTAAAACATCTGAAACCCACCCGATTTTACTTTTTATTCAATAGGTGGATATTTTCCATGTTCCGTTCATTCAAAGAATATCTGCAAATGTCTGCTTATCACACTTACAAGTCCACTCTCTGAACTGTTATCATCTTATCACACTTCTGTCCATTCTTCTACGGCAAAGCTGCGGCAATCCTGCGGCAGTATGATCGTAAATATGGCACCTTCCGGCGAGGCTTTTGCCGCAATATCGCCTCCCATGTACTCCATGGAGCGTTTTGCGATGGAAAGCCCCAGCCCGTGATTTCCGTTCTTCCCTTTATAAAAGCGATCGAACAGATGAGGAAGATCGTCTTCTAGGATTCCCGGCCCGTCGTCCCGGATCGTGATCTTTAGCTGCTCCCCGTTCTCCTCCACTGAGATCCAGACCATCTCCTTAGCGTAGCGGATACAGTTTGATGTCACATTCGAGAACGCCCGGCCTAAAAGCATCACATCCGAGATAATTTTATGCTCATCCCCCGGCAAAAATTCCAATTTTATTTTTTTCTGGTACGCAAGTCCCTCGAGGCGCTCGATCTGGTCCTCGATGTACTCCCGGATCCCCATCTCCACCGGCACAACCTGGTACCGCATCTGGTCCATTCTCGTCAACGTCAGGATCCCGTCAACAACTTCCGTCAGGCGGCTGCTCTCGTCCAGGATCACGCCTGCTGCCTGAGAGACGTCCTCAAAGACACCTCTCTGGATTCCCTGGGCATAACCGCTGATGGACATAAGCGGCGTTCTGAGCTCATGGGACGCGTTCTGGAAAAACACACGCTCCGCCTCGTCCGCCTTTAAGAGGTTATCCTGCATCTGGTTGATCTCATTTTCCAGCTCGTAGAGCTCCTTTACGTTGGTTCCGGTCTCGACTTTCTTAAACTTCTTCTCACCGATTCCCCGCGCAGCTTCGCAGAGACGGCTCACCGGAGTCGAAATACTTCCCGCGACGAACCAGAACAGCACAATGGACACGCCCGCCATCGCTCCCATGATCATGAACACCAGTCTCGACACCTCATTTAAGATCACGCTGGTATCGTGGATCGGACAGTATAAGAGCACATTCTGGACATGACCGGGCCGATTCTGACCCACATCCAGGAAATAGAGCATATATTTTGTGTCACCGATGGTCTCCTCCGTGATCTCCCCGCTCTCGAACGCCGGATCATTTCCGGTCATTCTCGTCAGGAACTCCGAGTACATCTGGGTCATCTCCGGCTGGTCATCATAGTTTTTCGGATACAGCACCCGGTACTTGTTTCCGATCACCAGCATCTTCGACTCCCCGGACTCCGTCTGGGCCGCGTTCCGCAGGGCATTTAGGAGACTTCTCCTGTCATCCTGCGCATTTGTCTCGTCCGGCACGTCCAGGTTCCTGTACTCGTCCGCCAATTCCTCCACCGTCTTCACCATCTGCCCCAGGTCACGCTTCGCGTTGTAGTTCATATGTACGTCCAGCGCATAGCTGAACACGAACCACGCCGCAACCGGGAACGCGATCAGAAGAAGCATCACCGGAAGGAATATCTTCATCCGGATACTTAATTTCATGCCTCTCCTCCACTCGTCAGGCGGAATCCGTAGCCCCATACGGTCTCGATCTTCACGGTGCTCTTCTGGTCCTTCAGTTTCTTCCTGAGACGCTTCACCATGTCATCCACGGCGCGGGTGTCAACTTCCCTGCTGTCCACCTTCCAGAGAGATTTTAACAGGTCATCACGGCTCGCCGCATGTTCCTGGCGCTCCAGCATATGGCACAGGAAGTCGAATTCCAGCGGTGTCAGGGCAAAATCTTCGTCCTTTAACTTCGCGGCACGGCGCTTCGGGTAGAGCTTGATATCCCCGATCTCATAGGAATCCTTCGCCTCTTCCTCCTGTCCGGAGAATGTGTCCACGCGGCGGAATAACGCCTTGACTCTCGTCACAAGTTCCAGCGGCAGGAACGGTTTTACCATGTAATCGTCGCTTCCGAGAGTGATTCCGGTGATCCGGTCTAACGGGGAATCCTTTGCAGAGACAATGATGATCGGAACATGGCTCGTCTTCCGGATCTGGGTGCAGACCGTGAGGCCATCCATCCCCGGCATCATGATATCGAGGATGCAGAGATCCGGCGCTTTTTTCTGGAACGCGTCAAGAAGGGACTCGCCATCCCCGAAGCACTCCACCTCATATCCCTCTTTTTCCAGGAAATTTTCTATCAGAAAACAAATGTTTTTTTCATCATCCGCCACATAGATCAGCTTTGGCATAATTTTCCCTCCTGTATTTCTATTATCTGCCAGAATGCGCAGCCCATTCCGCCGCCTTTCGGCAGTCTGCGTTCCCGAGTTTTAGCTTCTTTGTTAACGCCCATTATACCATGCCTTTCCTTGCATGGTAAATACCTGCCGCAGAATTGCCGCACGACCGCCCGGACCCGCGTCTCATTCTGATCATCTGAATATTGTAACTGTTCAGTGCCTCACAGTTACGGGCAAAAATCCATTCCAAATCGGCTTCGCCGATGGGATTTTTGCCTTTAAGCCTATGTTTTATTACGGTCAGCGCAGCAAATGCGCAGACCTACTGAACAGTTACTGAATATTTTCAATTTCTGCTCCTGCAGCCGGGAACAGAGTACAAAACTTCGCAGAAAATTTTCCGCAAAACTCCTTTTTCCATTGTACTTTTCAGCAAACTGTTGTAAACTAACTCTATATCACAGCGCAGTGCGAAAGAAATGATTTTCCCACTCGCCATCCTAAATTTTCAGAAAGGAAGGAATCTCACATGAATAAAGACCTGGAATTTCTCACCCGCGTGATCGACGAAAAATCCGCGAAGATCCTGGATGCCAACGATAAGATCTGGGAGTATGCCGAGCTGGCGTTCCATGAGACAAAATCGGCTGCCCTGTTAAAATCAATCTTAAAAGAAGAGGGCTTTACCTTGACGGAAGGTGATGCCGGAATCCCGACCTGCTTTACCGGAACCTTCTCCTACGGAACCGGAAAACCTGTGATGGGAATCCTCGGCGAGTACGATGCCCTGTCTTCCCTGAGCCAGAAGGCCGCTGACCCGCACAAGGAACCGTTAAAGGAAGGCGCTCCGGGACATGGCTGCGGTCACTGCGCACTGGGTACCGGCGCTCTCGCAGCTGCCCTGGCTGTCAGGGAATACCTGATCGCCAACAAGAAGGACGGAACCATCATCTACTTCGGCTGCCCGGCTGAAGAAGGCGCAGGTTCCAAGCAGTTCATGGCCCGCGCAGGCATGTTCGACGATGTCGATTTCGTATACTCCTGGCACCCGGCAACAAAGAACGCCGTCGAGTGCAATCACAGCAACGCCATCATGGGCGCAAACTTCTATTTTAAGGGTGTTGCCTCCCATGCAGGCGCAACCCCATACCTCGGAAGAAGTGCCCTGGACGCCGTTGAACTCATGAACGTGGGCTGCAACTACCTGAGAGAGCACATGATCCCGGAAGCGAGGATCCACTACGCTTACATCGATGCCGGCGGAACCGCCCCGAACGTCGTACAGGATCACGCGACGATCCGCTACGAGGTCCGCTCTCCGTGGGTCTACCAGGTAAAAGAGCTCTTCGAGCGCGTAAAAAATGTTGCCCGCGGCGCATCCATCATGACCGATACCACCTTTGAGTGCGAGCTTTCCATGGCGTTCACCGAATATCTTCCAAACAACGCCCTGGCGGCGGTTGCGGACGAGTGTTTACAGGAAGTCGGCGCTCCGAAATGGGATGACGCGGATTACAGGATGGCAAAGGAATTCTTAAATACCTACCCGGCGACCACCCTGGAAAACATCAAATCCCAGATCATTGAGACTTACGGGGAAGACCGCTTAGAGGAGATTCTTGAAAGGCCGCTGGATTCCGAGATCCACCCGTTCAACCCGGATAAGATCAAGCTGACCGCCGGCTCTACAGATGTGGGTGATGTCGGATACGCCGCCCCTACCTTAAATATCAATATTGCCACCGCATGTATCGGAAATGTCGGACACTCCTGGCAGATGGTTGCCCAGTCCTGCAGCCCGTTAGCCCACAAGGGACTCCTGACCGCAGCAAAAGTCCTGGCTCTCTCCTGCATCCGCACCATGGACCGCCCGGATGTGATCGAAGCCGCAAAGAAAGAACTCCACAAGAGAAACGGTGGACACTATACCTGCCCGCTGCCGGATTCTGTTGAGCCGCCGTTAGATACATACTAAACCGTCGATTCACGGTTCTCCGCAGACTTCATCTTTCACAATTTGAAACTGCTTTATCTGTAAAATCTTGTCTGCGTGAGTTCAGTCTTTCATACAAAAAACGGATATTTTGTTACAGTTCAGCCATGCGCTGGTTTGAATGAGAAAGTGTGTTGCAAGCTTGCTTGCATAAGCACTTTTTCATCCAAATCAGCATATGGTGGAACCACCAAGCTTCTTGTTTTCATGAATATGAAAACAAGAAGATGTAATGGCTGAACTGTAACGATATTTTTCAGTAAGTTGATCAGGGTACATGTTCGTACCCTGATTTTCTGTTATAATGATAATATTTCAATAGCCTGTTCCTATACGGAACTAACCGGAAAGTATAAGCTCTCGACTTAAAATCCATGCTTTATCAGCCACTCAATACAGTGGTTCTACTGTGTATACAAGGGAGGAATGGAACATGAACATACTGATCGCCGCAGATTCCTTTAAGGGAAGCTGCTCTGCCAGACAAGTGACCGATACCATTGAACGTGCCGCAAAAAATGTAATCCCGGATGTGACCATCACAAAGATTCCTGTCGCTGACGGCGGAGAGGGAACCGTTGATGCCTTGGTTGCTGCCATGAAAGGAACAAAAGTCAGCGTTCCTGCCCATGATCCTTTGGGGCGCCCAATAACCGCCGAGTATGGACTTCTCCCGGACGGCAGCGCCGTGATCGAGACCGCTGCGGCGTCCGGACTTACCTTATTAAAACCTGAGGAGCGGGATGCCCTGCACGCGTCCACCTTTGGAACGGGCGAGCTGATCCGTCACGCCCTGGAACATGGTGTCAAAAAGATCATCTTAGGTCTCGGCGGAAGCGCCACCACCGACGGCGGCGCCGGGCTGGCAGGCGCCCTTGGAATCTCGTTTCTCGATAAGGATGGGAAGGAACTGGAACCAGGCGGTGTCCACTTAAGGGAACTTGCCTCGATCTCCACGGATGGGCTTTTGAGGGAAGCCGCCGGATGCGAGTTTTTGGTTGCCTGCGATGTAAAAAATCACCTTTGCGGAGCCCTCGGAGCAGCTGCCGTGTTCGGACCTCAGAAAGGGGCTGATGAGGAGCAGGTGAAGATTCTTGACGCGGCGCTCGCTCACTATGCCGCAGTTTTGAAGGATAAACTCCACTGCGCTGCCGCCGACACCGACGGGAGCGGAGCGGCAGGCGGCCTGCTCTGCGGAATTCTCCCGTATTTCCCGGTGACGATCTGCTCGGGAATCGACCTGGTTCTGGATCTCACGGATTTCGATGAGCATGTGAAGCAGGCGGACCTTGTAATTACGGGCGAAGGACAGATTGACTTCCAGTCCGCGCTGGGAAAAGTTCCTGTCGGTGTCGCGGAACGCGCAAAAAAAGTCAGGAATGTTCCGGTGGTTGCCATCGCCGGGGCGAAAGGCGACGGATGCGAAACGCTTTATAATTTCGGGATCGATGCGATCTTCGACACGGTTCCGGGCGTCATGTCGTTGGAGGATGTGATGAGTCATGCGGAGGAGAATCTGCTGAATACTGCAGAGAATGTGCTTAGACTGTTTCAGATTGGAAATTTAAGATAAATATAGCGGTCTTTGATTTCTTTCGATGGTTTTTATAACCTGTAGGCACTTCATAACCGAGAAAGACTACCGGGAATTGGGAACTCAAAATTTTTATCAGCCTCAAATCAGGTGCATGAAACTTATATTTTCACTTTCTGAGCCTTTTGGCGGATACTCTTCTGTGTTTTATCTGCCCACAATTTTTTCAAAAAAGGAGACGATTATATATGAAGCTTGTAGTTTTAGATGGACATACAGAAAACCCGGGCGATTTAAGCTGGAACGCGTTAAAAGAATTCGGTGACCTCACCGTCTATGACAGAACTTCCTTCACAGAATCACCTCTGATCACTGAACGTATCGGTGATGCCGAGATTATCATCACAAATAAGACCCCGATCTCCCGTGAGACCATCGACAAGTGTCCGCGTATCAAGCTGATCGCGGCTCTCGCCACCGGCTACAATGTCATCGACTATAACTACGCCGCTGAAAAGGGAATTCCTGTCGTAAATGTTCCGACATACGGAACCGCATCTGTCAGCCAGTTCTCCATCGCTCTTCTCCTTGAGATCTGCCATCACATCGGCCACCATGACAAGACTGTCCATGAAGGAAAATGGGCTGAAAACATTGACTGGTGCTACTGGGACTATCCGCTGATCGAGCTGGAGGGAAAGACCATGGGCATCATCGGCTTCGGGCGCATCGGTCAGGCTGAGGGACGCATCGCGAAAGCTCTCGGCATGAACGTCGTCGCCTATGACCTCTACCCGAATGAATCCGGCCGCGCGATCGCGGATTACGTTACCCAGGATGAGCTTTTCGCGAAGGCTGACGTGATCTCCCTGCACTGCAATCTGACCCCGGAAAACGCAGGACTCATCAACCGGGAAAATATCGCGAAAATGAAGGACGGCGTGATTCTTCTGAACAATGCCCGCGGGCAGCTTGTCAACGAGGTGGACCTCGTAGAAGCGCTTGCTTCCGGCAAAGTCGCTGCCGCCGGTCTCGATGTCGTTTCCACTGAGCCGATCAAGGCTGACAACCCGCTCTTAAAAGCTCCAAACTGCATCATCACCCCGCATATTTCATGGGCTCCGAAGGAAAGCCGCAGGCGGATCATGGACTGCACTGTGGAGAATATCCGGGCGTTCTTAAACGGAAAACCGGTTCATGTAGTGAACATGAAATAATTTTGACTGGGCATATCAGGCTTTTTAGCGCCACTGTGTCACAGGAAATTATCTGGAATTTCCTGTGACATTTCATTTCAAAAATTCCTGTCGTCATTTGCTATCCAGGAGAAAGGAAATGTTCCGTTCCTTACGATACTGAACTACATTTAAAATTATGAATGAATCGATCCACAAATATTTCCGCGTCGGTGCGCTCCAATGGATGAGTTTTCCCGACAAAGCCTCCCTCATGGAACCGGCTCCATACGCGGCAAAATTCGGCGCCGAGATGCGGATGACCCACAACAATTTCGGTCTTCTCGTAGATCTCTCCCACATCCCGGTCACCCCTGAGACCAGCCAGTTCGTCTTCCACACGCTCCGCCCTTACATCACCCATTTAAAAATACGTTCCATCCCGGTGTGCCAACGGTTCTTTCTAAGCTCTGGATGAAAGAATCGTACCTGCCGTATATGGAACGTATTTTTTCGCTTTCTAGTCATTCTACTTATTTTTTCTTTCTGGATTTTTCGCACGTCAAGTGCATCAATTTGTTAAACACTTGCAATTGTTTATCTATTTTCTTCCTTCTCCGCGCTTCTCACCGTATTCACCATATACCGGATGACTTCCACCGGGTAATCTCCGACCGCAGTCTCCCCTGTCACCATGATTGAAGCAGCGCCATCCATCACAGCATGGAAGATATCATTTACCTCCGCACGGGTCGGGACAGGGCTACGCTCCATGGAGGCCAGCATCTGGGTCACTACCATGAACGGCTTTCCCGCCGCCCGGCACTTCTCGGCGATCTGGCGCTGGACACCCGGAAGGTCCCAGAGATGAACGGCATTTCCAAGGTCACCCCTGGCGATCACGATCTCATCCGCCGCCGGAAGAAGTTTCTCCAGTTTCCGGACGCCATCCATGTTTTCGATCTTCGCGAAGAGCCTGATATCCTCCGCTCCCGCCTCCCGAAGCGCCTCTTTTACGCACTCCAAGTCACTGTGATCTCTCACAAATGGCTGCATGACACCGGTCACGCCCATCTCTTTTGCGATCTTAATGTTTGCAAGGTCAGAATTTGTCAGCGTCGGCGGATAGATCTTCGCGCCCGGAAGAGCCGCGCTCTTTCTGCTCTTTAGGAGACCGCCCCAGAGGACCTTTGCGAAATAACGCTTTTCCTGAGTGTTTTCTCCACCATTCTCGGTCACATTTTCCGCTTTTTCCACAATTTTTAAATGGATCTTCCCATCGTCCAGAAGAACTTCCTGACCCGGAATCAGGTATGGGAAGGTGAGTTCCGGCAGCATGATCTTCGCATACTCTCCAGGTGCTTTCACATGGTCACGTTTATTTTGGGACCGATCAGCGTTTCCAGAACCTTTTCCACATATATTTTTCTCAGCTGGTATTTTCTCGATATCTTTATTTTCAGATTTCTGTGCGATTTCTTTTCTATCTGCCCCACTTACTGAGGAATCCTTCACTTTTTCTGGGATTCCGCATATCTCTACAATATCCCCATTCTTCAACGAAACAGGCTCAGAGATGGTTCCAGTTCGCAGTTCCGGTCCCTGAAGGTCCACGAGAAGCTGCGGTTTTACCCCGCATTTTTCTGCTGCGCGCTTCATCTTTCCAATCAGATCCCCTGACTCTGCGAGCGTAACATGGGACAGGTTCAGCCGCATTCCTGTCATTCCCAGTGAAAACATCTCCGCCAGCACCTTCTCGCTTGCGCACGCCGGTCCCAGCGTTCCGTATA
>OOAT01000910.1_pt1 | contig 13706 bp, 7 predicted proteins | sample 1671441 | NCBI WGS metagenome assembly OOAT01 (sample SAMN06348157, study PRJEB24527) | human gut metagenome | biome: human gut; feature: ankylosing spondylitis patient; material: feces | host: Homo sapiens | place: China | collected 2015-10 | reverse complement strand
CATCCGAATTGTCAATATTACAAGCACGGGCTTTTCATTTGAGTTGGGATTGGTTGCGGTTCCAAGAGAACTTTTGAAAAAGCAGATGCGCAAGGAGCTTACAATTGTTCCATCTAACAAATCGATGACTCCATTTGTATATTCGTATGAACGCTTAAATAAGGACGTTCTTACATATGTTCCAATTGGAGATTGTCCCAGTGAAAAGTACACTGTCATATCATCTGATGAAATTGAAAGAACATATTGGCCACGCATCACAAATGGTGTACGAGAGAGTGGTGCGATTTTTGATGCGGAAAGTGGAAAGCTGCTTCTTGATGACGCTGATGTTATAGTAGGAAAAGAGTATTATTTGCTTTCAAGAGTCCGACCGTACAATATTTATAACGGTGTTTCGATTAGACAACTTTTGAAAAGAAATATCTCTTGGTCAACATGGTACTTATCGCAAGTTACTGCAACGGACCTTACGGAATCTGCAGCTAAATTCTTTTTGAACTATCATTGCCGCCTTACAAGTCAGCCGATTTCGATTCAACCAATTTGGCCAGTATATGTGCAATCACCGTATGTCATTCAAAACTCTGGGGAAACGACATGGTTTCTCGTTCAGGGACAAGGTGAAACGACGACAAAGACTTATCCGGCAGCAACAATGCTATACTATCCGTCTGACGGAGGTAAAGTTTGCTCGATTGAAGTTAATGAGCGACAGCAGCTGATTTCTACGGGTAGAGCGAAGGTACTGGAGTACACATATCTTTGGAAGAAACCACTGAATGAACGGGCAGAACAACCGAAGGTGACAATTTCTGATATCAATGGAAATCCTGTACCAAGTGGATTGCAAAATATTATTCCGCAAAATCATACTATACGAGTGACTGCTCCGTTTGATGGAACGATTCGACTTGAAAAGAATGGATTTGTAATTGAACAAATTTCATTGAAAGCAGAAATTTCAATCGAACTTGATGCAATTCAATATGGCATGAGTGTTCTGATTTTACAGGATTGGACATTGTTTGGAGTGCAGAGTATAAGAAAGAAAACTCCGAAGTCCTGAGTTCGGACGATACAGTGAATTTTCAGAATCTGGTTCGTGCGCAGGGGAGAAAGATACCGGTTTCGCATACGTTAGGGGCAACGGTCGAGTTACTAAAGAAGTATCCTAAAACTCGAAAATGGATTTCTGAAAAAATACGAAGCGGCTATATTGAAGAAGATGCCCTCGCATATTATAAAAATTTTATTGTGATGTTAAAGAGCCAGCGGTGAGGAAAATAATATGAACTATCTTGAAAAACTATTGCCGGATGATGTGGAATTGATTTGTAAGCTAATTGGTTCCAAAAAATTGAAACAAAACTTTCAGGCGAACTCAAATGGGTTTAGCACAATAAAACCGGGTTTTCGTCCAAACACAGTTTCGGATGAAGCAGCAATTAGCCTAACAGCTCAAAATTCCTCAATGAGATTTATCTCAAAGTTTTTGAATGAAAAAATCCAGTCCATGATGGATAAAATCGTTGGAGAACAGACAAATTTAATAGCAAAAGGCGTATTGGCTGATGATGCATGGGTTATTGCGCTTGCAAACAGTCCTTTTTGTGATTGTTTGGATTTGTATTTTCGATTGGAACGTCCTGTTTGGTCTTCGGAAAAGATTGACGCATTGAAAATTGCGGTGCGCATTGCGAAAGGTACATATGAGATTGCTCCCATAGAAAAAATTCCTGACAATTCGGAAAAAGAAAAATGGAAACAGCAGCTAGAATCACAAAAGGAGCGGTCGCAAAAAGAAATTCAAACGTTGCAGGAACTGTTGAAAGAGACTCAGAGAGATTTACAAAAGGAAAAAGATGTCACGGCTCAATTAAGAAATGAAAAGGATGAATTGGAAAGCAAACTAAATTTAGAACAGAGTGAACTGACAAAATACCGTAAGCTGGAAAAATACTCAATTGGTAACAGAATAGATACAACGGATGCAAAGTATCCTTTTAAGTCACTTTGTAAGGTTTTCTGGGCAGATGGGTATGTGCGCCTAAAGAGGCTGTCGGATATTCAGCATGATGAGATCACGGGAGATTATCTGGAAGAATTTCCGACACAAAGAGACTTGTTCAGCGATCAGAAATCAGGAACTTTTCAGGAAGGATATGTTGGTGTTTGGGATTGGCATGTGATTCCAAATAAAAAAGATCCGAGTAGGGATTTTATTGAAACTAGCTATAGTTCGTCTCAGCCAACGCAAATTATAATTTTTAAGGAATGCGATTCCGCTGAGAAAATTATAAAAAAGTTGACTGCGGGAGTGTCTGAAAAAATTTACTGCGAGGGTGTTCTCTTTGCTTATTGGAATGGTAAAAAGTACGAAGGCATCTATTGCCATCCCAAAGATCTTGATGTTAAAATGGATCGCATTTCATTAAAGCAGGATGTTTTCAGACTTCCTGTTTTTGAGGTGTTTGCTTCATTGCTGTATCAGGCAGGAGATTGCCAAGTTTGCACGGCTTTGAATTTTGGAATGCCGACGAAAGTAATAAATGTCAAGGATTCTATGGATGTTTTGAAGACATTGCTGCGCAAACGGCTGACATGGGCGACATCCAAACAGCGGGGGATTACAAATGCAGCGCATCAGCAAATCACAGCGTATTTGCAAGAGTTGCCGAACAAAGATTTCGTGCAAGAACTTGCGATGCAGTGTAATTGTACAGAGGATGAAGCGAATGAGCTGATTCGAAAGTTTGTACAGAATGCGGACTCTTATCTTTCTGCTACGGATATTGAAGATGAAATGCTGAGCCGCATTATTCAGCAAAATTCCGAATTGGAGAAACGTTGTAAAGAACTATTGACAACCGAATGGGAAAAAGAAAATTCTGAAAAAATTCAAAAAGTAGAAAATGAATTGATGCAACGGAAAAATGCGGCAGAGGACGAAAGAATACGGGTGGAACAACTGACAGAAAAATATGAAGCAGTTGAGCAAAAACTGAAAGAATCAAATGAACAGATGGAAGAACGTGAGCAGCTGGCTGCCGAAGTAGAACAAAAAGTAGCAGAAAAAATTGCAAAAGCACAAAAAGATGCGGCTGATTTTATTGCGGCACAAGCATTTCTGCCGCAGATCAATCGCGTAGGTGAAAAACAGACGGTTTCAGTGACAGTATTTTCATCGTTTACTTCTGGTAAATCAATGGACGATAGAGTTGCTGTCCTAAAAAATTCAGACGATGTCATAGAGTATCTGGCAGATAATTTGAAGGAAGCAGGTGTTCAGGAAAGCTATACCAGAGGACTAGCAGCTTATCTCTATTCGGCATACAGATATCGAACGCCGGTGTTGCTTGCAGGTCCGAATGGTTTGGCGATTGCACAAGCTTTCTCGACGACGCTGTTTAGTAGAACCGTTGCAATATTATCGTGTGTGGGAGATTATACGGAAAAGGTTTGTAAGGAATGCAAGGAATCTGAGGATAATGTGGTTGCAATTATGAATCCATTCTGTGCTGGGTGGACACAACAACTTCCGACGGCCGTTTTTGATTATGGTAAATTCTTCTTTTTGCTGTCACCGTATGCAGAAGATTTGCAGGTGGAGCCGATGGGAATATCGAATTATGTGTTGCCGCTGACGACGGAGTTCTTGGTAGATAAAAAACCATCGTCGGTATTTGTTGGTAGCGAGCTCAGTCCGGATTTTGATAGACTTCCTATGCCGAAAGTACGGCCAATTCACAAGAATTTCTTAACAAGTCTCGGATATAGTACTTTGGCAAAGAAAAATCTTTGGAGCGTTTTTGCAAATATGGAATCCATGTTGAAAGGTGAAACATCTGACACGGTTGGATACAGATATTTGTTTGGACTTTTACCTTTTGCAATTATTGCGGGAAAAGCAAACCTTTTGATGGAACAGCTTGAGAAAGATGAAAGTAAGCCTTCAAAGAATATTTGTACGATGATGCATGAATATCTCGGTGGTGAAGAATGACACTGCAAAACAATTTGATTCCGATTATTGCAAAAGCATATAGGATTGAACGTGGAACATCAGAACCTGTTGAGCAATGGCGAATGCGTGTGACTTATAGTATGCTTGGGCAGATGGCATACGCATCTCTGTGGGATGTAGAAGAAAATGAACAACCTGTTTCAGTTGTCCATTTTAAATCCCGAATGAAAAAACTCATTGAAAGCTATTGTGACATATTCAATGATCTCCACAAATCTTTTGGCTATAATTACGAAAATCTGCTGGAGGAAATTTATACGATTCAGCTCAATGGTGGGACGCTCTATCATACGTCATACCGACTGGCTCCGACCCAATATTCTTGTGCGACTGCAGAGCAAATTTTGTTTACAAGAGGAATGGCTCCCGGAGAAAAACGATTTGTTAGTGGGCAGGGAACATATCTGCTTTCACAGGAAAAGCAATCCATGAACTCTCCGCAAAGAATGTTTCAACTTCCAGAAAAAACATTGATTGAAACATGGGAACACTTGATGAGAACTGCAAAGTGGAGCTTATTTCATCAAAATGAATCTGTCGAATTTTTGCGGTTGGAACCGCCATTCAAATATGGATACTGGCAACGACAAAAGGAAGAAAGTCACGAAGTGTCTCTCATCCGTATGGGCATAAATGAAAATCGATTTTACTATCTTTATAAAGAAAAAGAGGGGAAATCTTTTGTTAGCCAACTCCCGACGTGGATGACGGATGGACATCGCTACCGTAGGGTGTCGAATGCTCTTTTGGCGGCAAAAGATTCCTTGCCGGTAGCAGTTTATCATGAAGATGGTCCTATTGTTACACTTGCACTTCGATATCTGATGCCCGCAGAAGAATTGGATTTTATAAAGTTATACAGTTGGCCGACCTCCTGCATTGAATTGCCGCACGATTTCAATCGGATTTTTGCGAAAGATGTGTTCTACGCAGTAAAGAAAGCGTTAGAACCGATTGGATACCAATTTGTAAAGGAATGATAAAATGTCAAACGGAGCAAATTCGATTCATCAGAAGCTTCGCCATGATCTCGAAGACTATATCAAGGCACAGTATTTTGGAAAGTCACCACTTCTGCTATCAGCTGTGGAACAGCATTTGGATGACGAGGGACTTCTGTATCAAAAACCTTTTATTGAGTCATCACCGGCTTATAAAAGTGTAAAAAATGGTATTGCAAATGCACAAATCCCGGATTGGATGAAATCTTACTTTTCAAAACTCTCAGATGCGGGAATTGGTGTATATCCGAATCCATTCGTTCATCAAATTCAAGCACTTGAAGGAGCTGTGCAAGGGCGGGATTTGTTCGTTTCCACGGGTACTGGCTCTGGTAAGACAGAATGTTTTATGTGGCCACTGATGGCAAAACTGGCGGCAGAAGCAAAAAATAGCCCGGATACATGGTCAATGCGAGGAGTTCGTGCGATTATCATGTATCCCATGAATGCGCTCGTTTCAGATCAGGTAAGTAGACTGCGGCGGCTGATTGGCGATCCGGACAGAAAATTTGTAAATATTTTCCGTTCTGTTTGCGGGGAAAGTATGCGCCGCCCTCAATTTGGAATGTATACGGGACGCACTCCTTATCCGGGCAATGATCCAGTGACCAGTGAAGACAGAAAGCTTGAAAAGACATTGGCTCGAATGTCGTTCCCTCAAAAAGAATCGGAAAAAGTCTTCTTTGAAGCATTACAGCATGAAGGAAAAATTCCGGCAAAAGCAAATATGCGCACTTTTTTGGAGGGATTACATAATGGACGACATATCCCAGATCCAGAAGATGCAGAGTTGATCACTCGATTTGAAATGCAGCAATGTTGCCCGGATATTCTCATTACAAACTATTCCATGCTGGAGTATATGCTTCTTCGTCCAAGAGAGGCTGGAATTTGGCAGAAAACAAAAGAATGGCTTGACGCAGATAAAAATAACAAATTACTCTTCGTGATTGATGAAGCTCATATGTACCGTGGCTCGTCAGGTGGAGAAGTTGCGCTTTTGATTCGGCGGTTGTTCCACAAACTTGGAATCACGAGAGAGCGAGTTCAATTCATCTTAACGACTGCCAGTATGCCAGATCGAGATCAAACAGATAAGGACTCTGTATATGAGTTTGCACATGAATTGACGGCAGCAGATGGTTCGATTCCGTTTTGCTATCTGACTGGCGAAAGAGAGCAGATCGATACAACAATCGCCAGAATGATTCCACTGGATAAATTTCAGTGTGCAAATACGTCTGCATTTGAAGGAAATGAGGAAGCCTGTCTTCAGGAATTGAACCGTTTTTGGAATGGAGTTGAGGGGACGAGTGCGCCATTTCAAAATCTGGCGGTAGCATGCCAGTGGATGTACGATAATTTGATTTTTTATAAGCCATTTCATGTGCTTATCTCAAAGTGCCGAGGAAATGCTGTATCGCTTGCGGAACTTGCTGAGGAAGCATTTCCAGACATTGAAGACGAACAAGCTCTAAATTATGTCAGTGTTCTTCTGGCAATTGCTCCGCTTGCGAAAAATCAGAAAGGTGCAATTTTGTTCCCGGCACGGATGCACATGCTGTTTAAGGGAATGAAAGGCGTTTACGCTTGTGCAAATGAAGGCTGCCCGCATTCCCATACGGATGGAACACTTACGTTGGGAGAGATATTTTGGGCAGATGGACATTTAACGTGCCCACATTGCCACAGTGTTGTATATGAACTATATAATGACCGGCGTTGCGGAGCATTGTTCTATAAAGGCTATGTTCTGGATGATGCAATCGGAACACACCAGAGAACATATTTGTGGCATTATCCCGGTCAGGTGTTGGATTCGCAGATGAAGGAAGTTCATCTTTATTTGCCGCCTGAGGATTATGAACTTCCTGAAAAGCAGGGAAAGAACGCGATCCGGCCCTGTTATCTGGATATCAAGAATGGATTTATCAATTTCCGTGACGATTCAGATGCAGGAAGAACAGGATTTCGGAAACTGTATTACTGCAACTTTGAACAGAAAAATCGCCCGCGAATCTTGACATTTCCAACATGTCCGCATTGCAGACACTTGCTGTCGTCTTCGCAGCTTACGTCTTTTAGTACACGTGGCAATCAGTCTTTTTACAACTTGATAAAAACACAATTTGAGCAGCAACCTGCCGTAAGTGGAAAAGATAATGATCCGGAACATCTGCCAAATGAAGGACGAAAGGTTCTCTTGTTCTCGGATAGTCGGCAGCGTGCAGCAAAGCTAGCGCGTGATATGTCGGATTCCTCGGACATCATGGCGGCACGACAGCTTTTTGCATTGGCAATTTACAATATGGAACAATCCATAACAGAGCGTTCCATGAACGATCTTTATGATTATTTTTGCCTTGCAGCAGGACAACATCATGTACAGATTTTTCATGAACCGGAACGTGAAAAATTTGGCGCAGACTGCAACATTGCATTGAGCAATTATGAGCGCAGCACTCGCCGAAATCGTGAGTATACACCGCGGTTTTCTATTGCAAATGCGCCGACACAGATGCAAAAAGATTTGCTTCGGTTGTTTTCTGGCGGTTATAATACGCTCTACGATTCTGCCACGAGCTGGATTGATCCAACAGAGCAGGCACTATTTGATAGCATTGATGAACTTGAAGAAAACGGTGTCTCCGTAGAAGATGAGGAGTTTCTTGAACTCTTTAATGCGTGGATGATTTCAGTGTGTGACGATGCGACTGCATTGGGACATACGATTCCAGATGAGGTGCGTTTGGAAGTACGTCGCAGTTATGATTTCTACGGATTGGCAAAGGAGTGGAATTTTACAAAGACCGTTCAGGAAATCATGGGGTGGACGGATGATTCCAATGACCTGAATGTCTGGCGGAGAGTTTTGAAGAATAACTTCCTGGATTCGGCACAACCGGATAATGGAAGGCTGTATGTTGATCTTCAACGGGTGAAGCCCCGATTTGATGCAAAACATAAATGGTATCGGTGTGAACAATGCTCTGAAATCACACCGTATCTCCTGCGAGGAAAGTGTCCGAGTTGTGGTTTTACAGGAACTCATGTATTGAACGAGAAAGAATATCATTCACTGGATTTTTGGAGAAAACCTGTTGTAGATGCGTTGAGAGGCAATAAAATCCATGTGATCGATACGGAAGAGCATACTGCGCAACTTTCCCATAAGGATCAAAGGATGGATTTGTGGAGCCAAACAGAACACTATGAATTGAGATTTCAGGATTTGATTCAGGAAGGGGAAACGCCGATTGACATTCTTAGCAGTACAACTACGATGGAGGTCGGTATTGATATCGGCTCTCTGGTAGCAGTTGGGCTGAGAAATGTTCCGCCTATGCGAGAAAATTATCAGCAGCGCGCAGGCCGTGCAGGTCGGCGAGGCGCAAGCCTTTCTACTATTGTAACCTTCTGTGAGGATGGACCGCACGATACGCTATATTTCAATAATCCGGTTCCGATGTTTCGTGGCGATCCAAGACGACCATGGATTGACATTCGGAGCGAAAAGTTATTGCAACGGCATTTGAATATGATTGCATTACAGGAGTTCCTTGCCGCAAAGCACTCAAGCTTGGACGAACTGTCTGCGGTGCTGTTTCTGGATGAAGTGCTGGATGAGTTTATGGATTATTTACAGGACTTTAAGATACCACGAAAATCGGCACTCGTGCCAGCAAACGCTGTACTGGATATGGATGCTTTCAGAAATGAATTTGCTGAAAGCCTAAAGAACCTGAAAGAAAAGCGAAACGCGCATCCGGAGCAGTTTGAAGCAATATCGAACGCTTCGGCGAACAAACAGAAAACATTACTGGATGCACTTTATGAAGAAGGAATCATACCAACCTACTCTTTCCCCAAAAATGTGGTCAGTACCTATATTTCCGATATGAATGGAATCCTTCGCTATGAGGTGGATCGTGGATTGGATATTGCAATCAGTGAATATGCGCCGGGACGCTCAATTGTTGTGGATAAACAAACCTATCAGATAGGAGGAATGTATAGTCCTGGAAGTGATCGGGTATACGGTCAAGCAGCGACACCTGCAAGGGCTTATATGGATGATGCGAATTATCTGAAGAATATTCTGACTTGCCCGGATTGCGGCTGGTTTGGTCTTGCAGATGAGAGACCGGATGCCTGTCCGTTCTGCGGAAATCGTGCATTGGAGGAAGGAAGACAAATGCTCCGACCGTGGGGATTTGCACCTAAAAATGCAGAAGCAGTACCAGATGCACAACTGGAAGAGGAATATTCATCGGTTCAACCGCCGCTATATTCGACACTTCCGGATGCAGAGGATATCCAACCGATTTCCGGCTGCAAGAATATCCGGATGGCTTCTCGCACAAACCAGCGAATTATTATGGTGAATCAGGGACTTGGAAACAAGGGATTTATGGTATGCCCGGATTGCGGTGCAGCAATGCCGGGTGACAATGAAAAGACATTGGATGGAGTTTTGCGACCCTACAAATCGAAATATGCCCGGAAACCGTGCAACCATAGAAATGCAAGAAACATCAATATTGGATATGATTTTATTACGGATATGTTGGTATTGGAAATCAAACTGGATGAACAGAAGATGGACATTCATCGGACGGATAATCCTTGGCTGACGAGGGCGGCTCAATCGCTGGCAGAAGCATTTCGTTTGGCGGCGAGCAAAGAATTGGATGTTGAGTTTACAGAGCTTGTTACAGGGTATCGAATCCGAACCAATAATGCCGGGGCGTTTGTGGATGTTTATCTATACGACAGTTTATCCAGCGGTGCAGGATATGCAGTCAGCGTAGCGGACAATATTGAAACGTTATTGAATCGAATCCGTGAGCTTTTGGCTTCTTGCGACTGCGGTAACGCTTGTCACAAGTGCTTAAAGCATTATCGAAATCAGTATGTACATGGTCTGCTTGATCGTTTTGCTGCATTAGAACTCCTCGATTGGGGAGTAAATGGAGAGTTGGCTGATTCATTAACAGTAGAGGGACAGAAAGCACTGCTGCTCCCGCTGGAATCGATTTTGCGAGTATCAGGATGCACGCTCCTTGTTACGAATAATGAAATTGTAGCGAAGCACCGAGGACGAGAAGTAAAACTTGTTGTATATCCGGCTATGTGGAAAGAACCACGTGAAGATGGAACAATTTATGTGAGTGACGCTTACATAAAGTATGCAAAGCCGTATGCAGTTCAGAAGATTTTGAATGTCTGATAAGATAATAGAACCCTATATTATGTAAAGTGTGCAGGAGAGTGTGCTCGATGACTGAACAGGAAAAACTCCAACGCGCAAAAGACTGTATTGACAGCCTTGCCAATGGGTTGAATCCACTGGATGGAACACCGGTTCCAGAACAGGACATCGTGAATAACGTAAAGATTTCTCGATGCCTGTTTTTTGTATCCAATGTCCTGAGAAAACAGCTTGATGGTCATGAACCTAAAAAGGTGTCCGAGAGGGATAAGAAACCGTTTTACATTACGGAAGAAGAAAAGCTGCAATATGTACCGTCAAAAACACCGATACCTGCCAGTGGAATCAGCTATAAAGTAAATGAGATTTTGGGCGAAAAGAAAATGCGGAAGGTATCTTATCGAACCATCACCACGTGGCTGGTAAAAGTTGGACTTATGGAGGAGAAAGAAATTTCAGATGGGAAATGTCGCAAGGTTCCAACTGCCAGTGGCATTGCGATGGGAATCACTACTGAAATCCGTACAGGAGTACGTGGAGAATATCCGTGCGTTGTCTACGATGAAAATGCACAGGAATTCGTGATAGACAATCTGAATGCAATCATGAATCCAACGGATGATTGAAAAATCCCCAGTCTGCACCGATTCTGGTCGGTGCAGACTGGGGATTGCTTGTTAGATCATCTTAAAATGCTTCAACGCTTCCACAATCGCATCCTCTTTTTCCTTCGGACACTTGGGCTGCTTGGCGTTTTCGCTTTTGGCCTTGTGGTAATTCTCCCGCTCGATGATACCGCACTTCTGTTTTACCTGTGCGATATAGAGATTGGAAACCCTCAACTGATGATGTTCCCATACATGCTCCCGAATCTCATTGTAAGTTGCCTTGCTTTCCGCAGCAGTCACATCCAGTTCATCCATGCTCACTTCCACCTCGATGTGCCGGTCGACATGGAGTTTGGTCAAAAGGAGAACCGCTTCGACTGTTGCTTCAGTTTCCAAGGGAAGTTCTTTCACTTCCTCGCCATCAACAGGCACAGGGAAGTTGAATACAATCTTCTTTATCCAGCTTCCGTCTTTTCTCTTTTCCGGGAACATCTCAATTCGCTCGATAAAGGCTTTCATAAACTCTTTCTGTTCTGCTTCCGTTGCGGAATGGTAGACTTCATCAAATGCCAGTAAGAGCCGATAAATGTTATCGCCGGAGATTTTCTCCTGCTGGATGCTGCGTATCTGTCCTTGCAGTTCGGCAATCTGAACTTCAATTTCCTCTATGATATCATACTGCTCATCATAGCGGCGCTGCAAGTCCAAAATCTTTCTGTCATAGTGGGCATCATTGATGTCCAAGGTATCCATCTGACGCTCCAAGCGGCTTTTCGTTCCAAAGGCTTGCTTTAGCTGTCCTTGCAGAACGGCGATCTGCTTTTCCATATCCGCTGTATCAACCGCCGTTCCAATTTTCGCTTGAATTGCTTCTATAAATCGGGGATTGCTGACCATAGCGGAGATGACCTTCGCCACAAATTTGTTGATTTCCGTCTGCTCGATATTCAGCCGGAAGCTGCACTCATGTCCCGTCGGCGTAACCGTATTTTTGCAGTAGTAATAATACCGTGTTTTCTTGTCCTTGCTATGAGCCTTGGCAATATTGCCGTACATACTCTTTCCGCAACACGGGCATTTCAAAATACCGGATAGGATGTGTGCGTGGTCTGGATTGTTGACCTTTTCCCGCTTAAAAGAATTGATCTTGCGCTTTTCCTGTGCCAGATACCAATCTTCTTCGGAAATGATAGCTTCGTGCTGTCCTTCATAAACCGGGAACTCCGACTGCTCAACCACGTGCATCTCATTTCTTGTACCTTGCCTCTTTTCGGTTCTCCGTCTGCCATAAGCAATTTTACCCATATAAACGGGATTATCCAGTACGTCCTGCACGAAGTTCCTTGAAAATCCGGGGATGGTGTTATTTTGCCGCAGCTTCTTCACAAACCCGTTGCGGTTGAGATATTTAGCAACTCCGGCAACGCCCTCATTGGTATGGATGTAGCGGTCATAAATAACACGGATTACTTCCACTTCATCCTCCGCAATGACAAGGTTTCCGCTTTCCAATTTGTATCCATAGGGAGCGAAACCGCCGTTCCATTTGCCCTCACGAGCCTTTTGCTCCCGTCCTGCCATTGTCTGTGTGCGGATATTCTCTCGCTCGATTTCCGCCACCGCAGACAGCACGGAAATCATAAGCTTTCCGGCATCCTTGGAGCTGTCAATGCCATCCTCCACGCAAATCAGGTTGACACCAAAATCCTGCATGAGCTGCAAAGAGTTCAGAACATCGGCTGCATTTCTGCCAAATCTGGAGAGCTTAAAGACAAGCACATAGGAAACGCCGTCTTTGCAGTCCTGGATGTCGTTCAGCATCCGTTGAAACTCCTGCCTCCCTTGGATGTTCTTACCGGAAAATCCTTCGTCAGAATACTCCCCGGCAACGACCATATCCTCGTATGCCGCATACTTCCGCAACTTGTCCCGCTGGGCATCCAAGCTGTATCCGTCTACCTGCATGGAGGTGGACACTCTCGTATATAGATAACATTTAAGTTGCTTCTTTTTCAGAATCGCCACCTCCTTCGCTCATTTCTTTTACCATCAATCCCTCGTTGCGGATATAATACTCCAAAAGTCTAAGCACATAATCCGGTGCATGGCGGTTGTCCAATTCCCACTCGGTCATAGTCCGGTAAGGAATATGGACGAGCTTGCAAAAATCTTTCCGGTTCAGTCCTGTGCTTTCACGCAACTTAATAATTCTGTTTTTACAATCCATTCGTCTTTTCTCCAAAAAAGCAAAAATACACGTTGCGTACATATTATAGCATAGCCGCAACAAGTACGCAACGTGTAAATTGTAAATTTTTACGCAGCCTTATCCGTCAAAGGCTGCGCTTGCTTATCATCCTTGGAACACTCCACCGTTTGCGGAGTATCCTGCTCTAATTTATCCAAAACCTGATGCCCGTACTTCTGGAGCATCTGGCTCATAACATCCACACAGCGGTCAAATGCCGCATTATATTTCGCTTCCTCATAATATTTCTTCAATAGGCGATTCCTCCATCAAAGTTCCATATCCTGTCCACACTTCCGGGCAGGGTGTTTGTGTTCCTGCGTTTCCTTTCCTCTGATGAGGATAGAATTGATAAAAGCCCGAACCCTTTCGGATGCAATTTCCAGTGCATCCAGAAAAGGCTGGGCTTTCTGTTTCAGTTCCATATATTTTTCGTTTACTGCTTCATACCGCTGTTTCCAGATGGAAACCGTCTTTTCAGCGGAAGCCAGTTTCTCCTTCAAGCGCTTGTTGTCAGCATTGGCGATAATGCCATTGACCGCATAGCGTTTGAGTGTGTCGCATTCATCCGGTGTCAGCGTGATATTGTTTCCGAATGTGGCTTTTTTGC
>OOAT01000903.1_pt1 | contig 13787 bp, 11 predicted proteins | sample 1671441 | NCBI WGS metagenome assembly OOAT01 (sample SAMN06348157, study PRJEB24527) | human gut metagenome | biome: human gut; feature: ankylosing spondylitis patient; material: feces | host: Homo sapiens | place: China | collected 2015-10 | reverse complement strand
ATTACATCGACTATTACAACAACCGCCGAATTAAATTAAAACTAAACGGCCTGAGCCCTGTGCAGTACAGGATTCAGACCGTTGGGGTCGCTTAATTTGATTTTTGTCTAACTTTTGGGGTTCATATCATAGACCGGCAGGGGCTCTTTCTCATAGCGGTAAGTTCAGGATCACTCGATCAGGCCGTTCAGCAGGGCCAGGCACTTGCGGCTGTGCAGCTTGCGGATGGCCTTGGCCTCGATCTGGCGGACACGCTCACGGGTGACACCGAAGTCGCGGCCCACCTCCTCCAGCGTGCGGGGGCGGCCATCGTCCAGACCAAAGCGCAGGCGGATGACCTTTTCCTCACGGGGGGTCAGGCTCTTGAGGGCCTGATTGATCTGCTGGGCCACCATGGCGCGGTCCGCTGCCTTGCCGGGGGCCTCGGCGTTCTCGTCGGCCACGAAATCGCCCAGGGAGGAATCCTCTTCCTCGCCCACGGGGCTTTCCAGGCTGGCGGGTTCCTGCGCCATGCGCTGGATCTCGCGCACGCGCTCCACGCTCATATCCATGGCCTTTGCCAGCTCCTCGGGGGTGGGCTCGTGGCCGTTCTGGTAGACCAGCTGGTTGGTGGCCTGACGCATCCGGTTGATGGTCTCGACCATGTGCACCGGGATGCGGATGGTGCGGGCCTGATCCGCAATGGCGCGGGTGATGGCCTGACGGATCCACCAGGTGGCGTAGGTGGAGAAGCGGAAGCCACGGTCACAGTCAAACTTCTCGGCGGCCTTGATCAGACCGATGTTGCCCTCCTGGATCAGATCCAGGAACGCCAGATTGTGGCCGACATGCTTCTTGGCGATGGAGACCACCAGACGCAGGTTGGCCTCGCTCAGGCTGCGGCGGGCGTTCAGGCCGTCGCGGCGGATCTTGAGCAGCTCCTGGCGGCGCTCCTCCGTCAGGGGGCCGTTCTCAACAGCCTCCATGGCCTCCTCTTCGGCAGCCTTTTCCTCGTCGTCCTCGCTGGACTTGGTGTTGCCTTCCTCGTCCAGATCCTCGGTATAGCTCCGGCTGTTCTCGTCCTCCTCGAACGAGAAGCGGGCGCTGTTCTTTTTGATGTACTCAGGCGCGCCGTACTTCTGGCGGTCGGCCTGAAGGATGTGGGCAGCCTCGGCACCGGCGTGGATGCGCTTGCTCAGGTCCACTTCCTGCTCCGCGCTCAGCAGCGGGATCTGACCGATCTGCTTGAGGTAGTTCTTCACAGGGTCATCCAGCAGCTCATCCATGGCAGCCTTCAGGTCTGCGGGGTTCTCCTCTGCCGGGTCGTCCTCATTTTCATCGCCCAGGCCCAGCTCATCGCTGTTTGCCTCGGCACTTTCCACCTCTGCCATGATGCCTTCCACATCCAGGCTGGTGTCACCGTCGGCCTCGTCATCCAGAATTTTGATGCCGCGCTCCTCCAGAAGCGTGTAAAGCGTTTCCACATCCATCCGGCACTGGGAAGCCAGTGTCTTGGCCTCGCCCGCCGTCAGGGTGCCTTCGCCCTTCGTCAACAGTTCCTTCAAAGTCATGCCCATTTCGCTCTCTCCTTTTCACCGCGGCGCTGGCTGCGCCGTAAGTGATATCGTATCATAAGTTTTGCCGCTGCGGGATGGTTCAAATCACCAGGCCGCCGTTCACACCGAACACCTGCCCGGTGATGTAACCGGCGCTTTCGCCTGCCAGGAACACCAGCAGCTGCGCCACCTCGTCCGCGCTGCCCAGGCGGCCCACGGGGGTCTCCTCGGCCAGCGCAGCCTTATCCTCTGCCGTAAAGGCAGCCATCATATCGGTGTCGATGACACCCGGAGCCACGCAGTTCACGGTGATGCCGCTGGGCCCCTCCTCTTTGGCAAGGGCCTTGGTCAGGCCGATCAGGCCCGCCTTGGCAGCGGAGTAATGCACCTCGCAGCTGCCGCCGGTCTGGCCCCACATACTGCTCACGGTCAGGATGCGGCCCGCCTTGCGGCGGATCATGCCCGGCAGGGCCAGCTGGCACAGGTGGAACGCGCCGCTCAGGTTCACGTCCAGCATGTGCTGCCACTCCTCCGGGGTGATATCGGTGAACAGCTTCTGCTGGGCAATGCCCGCGTTGCTCACCAGCACATCCACATGGCCCACGGCCTGCTCCACGGTGTGGAACGCCACCTCACAGCTGGCGCGGGAGGCTACGTCGCACTGGACCGCCAGCAGGCCCGGCAGCGCCTTTTCCAGCGCCGCCGCCGCCTCGGCGTGGGTGTGGTAGAGCACCGCCACCCGGTAGCCCGCCTGCCAGAAGGCGCGGGCCGCCGCGGCTCCGATGCCCCGGTCGCCGCCCGAGATCAGCACGCAGCGCCCGTTGGCCGCAGGGACTGCCGGTTCCGGTACAGCCTCCACCGGCGGTTCCGTTTCCGCGGCCGGTTCCGGCGCAGCTTCCTGCACCGGCTCCTGTTCCGGCGCAGGGGCCCGGGATGCCTCGTCCTCATCGCTCAGGTCAAAGGTCAATTCAAATTCATCATCGTACAAGAGTCAGCCCTCCTGCCGTTTGTTCTCTGCCTGCAAAAAATCCCGCAGGCAGGAAGGTCCCGCCCTCCACCGCACCCATGGGCTGCGCTCTGCTCCTCTTTCCGGTCAAGGCCGGTCCTGCGGCGAGCCCGCTGGTCTGTGCGAGTGGTTTCGACAAGTTACCATTAAATAATATAGCACAATTCGGCGAAAAAAGAAAGTGGGAACCGCCGTCTTTTCACGCAGTTCCCACTTTTTTTCACGTTCTCAGGGGGTCACGGGCGGTTTCCAGCGGGGCTTTGCGGCCCGCTGCTCCCGCAGCCGGAGGAAAAACGCCTGCAGCAGCGCCTGCGCCTCCTCCGCCCGCAGGCCGCGTTCCACCACCGGATGGTGGTTGAAGGGCAGGGCGAACAGGTCGGTCACGCTGCCGCAGCACCCGGCCTTGGTATCCGCCGCGCCGTACACCACCCGCCTGATCCGGCTGTTGATGATGCCGCCGCTGCACATGGGGCAGGGCTCCAGCGTAACGAACAGCTCACACTGCCACAGCCGCCAGCCGCCCAGCTTTTTGCAGGCCGCGTCAATGGCCAGCAGCTCGGCGTGGTGGAGGGCGTTTTTCTCGGTCTCGCGGGTGTTGTGGGCGGCGGCGATGATCTCGCCGTTCCGGGCCACCACCGCGCCCACGGGCACCTCGCCCAGCGCGGCGGCCCGTGCGGCCTCCTCCAGCGCAGCGCCCATCAGCTCATAGTCGGTCATCCCATTCCCCTTTCTGCCAGCGCCCGGGCCAGCACCAGCCCATTGTTCAGGATATGCAGCACCACCCCGGGTGCAGGACTGTCGGTCTGCTCTGCGGCCCACCCGAAAATGAGCCCCATGCCCAGCGCGTAGCACTTTTCGGTCAGCGTTCCGTGCAGGGCCGCAAAGAGCACAGCCTGGCAGAGGTTTGCCGGGTGTTCCCCCAGCGGCCGCAGCAGGCGCAGCAGCGCCCCCCGGAACACCAGCTCCTCGGCCAGCGGCAGCACCAGCAGGCTGCGCAGCGTGCCGGGCACGCCCTGCGGCAGCTCTGCCGCCCCGCCGGGAACCAGCACACACCAGACCGCCGCCAGCCCGGCCCAGGCCAGTGCCGCGATGCCTGCCGCCCGCAGGCGGCGGTTCTGTTCTGACACCTTCTCCGTCCCCTCTCCGTTTGGGGCCGCGCTGTTCCGCTGCTTCGGGCGCACAGCGCACCGCCCCGCAATGCCTGATGCCCATTGTATCATGTTTCGGCCCGTTTGTGCAAGAAAACGGAGCGGAATTGCGAAAATACGAAGAAATATTGATTCAAACAATTGACATTTTTCGTCGTCTCTGGTATATTCCTATACGACTTTTTGATTGATTTGGTCGGGTTATCCGTTCTTGGCCCCGTTGGAGGTATTACTATGATCCGCATTCTTACCGATTCCGCATCCGACATCCTGCCCGCTGAAGCCGAGCAGCTGGGCGTGACCGTCATCCCCCTGAACGTCACCCTGGAGGACGGCACCGTGCTCCAGGACGGCGTGGACATGACCCCCACCGTGTATTACGGCGTGATGGCCCGCTGCCACAAGCTGCCCACCACCAGCCAGCCCAGCCCCGAGCTGTTCCAGCGCTTCTTCCTTGAGGCTGCTGCCGCCGGGGACGAGGTGGTGGGCATCTTCCTCTCCCATGAGCTGTCCGGCACCTGCCAGTGCGCCCGGCTGGCCGCAGACATGGCCAATGTGGACAATGTCCTCTTTGTGGATTCCGAGAACGTCTGCCTGGGCGAGAGCCTGCTGGTGCGGCTGGCTGTTCAGCTGCGGGATGCCGGAAAGACTGCCGGGCAGATCGCCGCCACCCTTGAGCACGCCAAGGAGCATCTGCATCTGGTGGCTGTCATCGACGACCTGAAGTATCTGCGCAAGGGCGGCCGCCTGCCCGCCGCCGTGGCCGTGGCCGGTGGGATGCTGGGCATCAAGCCCCTCATCACCATCAAGGAGGGCAAGGTCGTTATGGCGGGCAAGGCCCGGGGCCTGCCCGGCGCTTACGTTGCCCTGTTCAAGAAGATCGAGGAGCTGGGCGGCATCAGCACCTGCGCCGACGCGCTGGCCGGTTACACCCTCGCCCCCCGCGAGGTGCAGCCTATCCAGACCTACCTGCAGGAGAATCTGGGCCGGAACGAGGCCCTTGTGCGCCAGATCGGCTGCGTCATCGGCACCCACGCAGGCCCCGGCGCGTTCGGCCTGGCCTTCCTCGATGAAGGCTTCTCCTTCTGAGCTTACCCAATCAAAAAGAGGAACTGCTTTCCCGGCAGTTCCTCTTTTTTGTTGGTTCACAGCACCGCATCCGAAACGATCTTGCCCAGCAGGAGCACCAGCACCACAAGCATCATGGGGCGGATGAACTTTGCGCCGTTCTTGAGGGCGAAGTGGGAGCCCAGCAGGTTGCCCACAATGCCGCTGATGGCACAGGGGATGCCGATGGAGAAGACCACCAGCCCGCTGGAAAGATACGTTACAAGGCTGGCGTAGTTGCTGGCAAGGTTGAGCACCTTGGCGTTGCCGCCCGCCGTGCGCAGATCAAAACCCATCAGGGTGGTAAAGGCAATGATGGCAAAGGTGCCGGTGCCCGGGCCAAAGATGCCGTCGTACAGACCGATGCCCAGCCCGATGGCAAGGGCCAGCACCGCCTTTTTGGCGTTCAGGGTGCCGTCGTCCCGGTTTTCGTCGGGCAGGTCCCGCCGCCAGAGGATGAGCACCGCCGCCACCGGCAGGATGATGAGCATCATGGTGCGCAGCACCTGATCGCTGAGCAGGAGCACGATGTGGGAGCCCAGCGCGCTGCCCACAAAGCTGCCCACAGCCGCCAGCAGGCCGACCCGGATGTTCATGGCTCCCTTCTGGAAGAACTGCGCCGTGGCAAAGGTGGTGCCGCAGGCCGCGCTGAATTTATTGGTACCGTAGGTGTAATGCACCGGCAGGCCCGCAAACAGGTAGGCGGGCAGGCTGATCAGACCGCCGCCGCCCGCCGCCGAGTCCACAAAGCCCGCAAACCCGGTCATCAGCATCAGAAACAGCAGCATTGGCAATGATAATGTAATTTCCATTCGTTCTACTTTCCCACTCTTTCGTTTACTTCAGATACAGCTTTCCCTCGCAGGCCAGGATCTGATCCAGGATCATCCGGGACACCCGGGCACCATAGACCATGGCGGGGTGGTCGTTGTACTCGATGATGTCATGGAACTCCTTGTTCATCAGAACGATCACATACTCGCCGTAGGGGGTGTGGATGATGCCGCCGTCGTTGCGGCAGGCGTTCATGCTGCCGCTCTTGCTGGCCACCCAGATAAGCTCCGGCTCGCCGGTCTCCTCGCAGTCCAGATAGAACTGGGGGAAATCGTGGGTCAACATGGTGTTGTAGTGCTGCTGGCGGAAGATACCCAGCATGGCGGCGCTGGCTTCCCTGCTGACCAGCGTGCCCTTTGCCACCTGCGCAAACAGGGCGGCGTAGTCCCGGGGCGTGGTGGTGCCCAGCTTGTCGTAGCGGTCAAAGTGGAGGGGGTTGTGCAGGACGGTGTGCCCAAAGCCCAATTCCCGGATGCAGGCATTGATGGTATCCAGCCCCAGGTAATCGATGATCATATTGGTGGCGATGTTGTCCGAGCAGATGATCATCATGGTGGCGGTGTCCTTCACCTTGAGCTTTGCCCCCACGCCCAGGGCCCGGAGCATCCCGGAGCCGTCCACGAACTGGCTGGCCTCGTAGGTGATCTCCTCCTCCAGGTCAGCCCTGCCCCGGCTGGCCTGCAGATACAGCACCGCCAGAATGAACGCCTTGATGGTGGAGGCCGTCTCAAATTCCTCGTCGGCACCGATCTCCACCGTGCTGCCGCGCAGGTCGTCCACAAAAACGCTCATCTTGCCCTGATAGGAATAGAGCTCTGCGGCAATGCGCTTTTCCAATGTCATATTCTGATCCATCCGGAATTCCTCAACTTTTCTATACTTTCCGTTATACTTTATCCTTACCGTTAAGACATTATTTTCGTCACTTTCGTCATTTTCGTCACCAAATGATATCCTCAATGACGAATTGGCCGAAATTGCCGAAATTTGAGATACTAACGGTGATTACAGGTTGTTTTCAAAGAAACGCTGTGCGTTGCGGAAGAAGATGGCTTCCACCTCATCCTCGGTGAAGCCCTCTTTCCGCAGGGCATCGGCCAGCAGGGGCATCCTGGAGCAGTCGCTCAGTTCCAGCTTTCCGCCGATGCCGTCAAAGTCACTGCCCAGACCGATGATCTCAATGCCGCCCACCTGCTTGAAATGAGCGGCGTGTTTGGCCATCAGGGCCGTGGTGCTGCGGCACAGGTCGGGGCTGGGCTGGTCATCCAGAAAGCCCGCGCAGTAGTTCAGGCCCACCAGACCGCCTTTTTCCGCCATGACCCGGATCATCTCATCGGTCAGGTTGCGGCAGTGGGGGGCCAGGGCGCGGCAGTTGGAGTGGCTGGCCGCAAAGGGGCGGGTGCTGTGCTCCGCAATGTCCCAGAAGCCCTTATCGGACAGGTGGCTCACATCGGCAATGATGTGCAGGCGCTCCATCTCGGCCAGAAACTCGAAGCCCTTCTCCTTCAGACCGGTCTCGGTGTTGGGCATACAGGGCCAGATGGGGCCGTTGCCGGGCACCACGTTGGGGCTGGCCAGCTCGTTTTCGTGGTTCCAGGTCAGGGTCATCATCCGCACGCCCAGCTCGTACATCCGGCGCAGCACGCCCAGACTGCCCTTGCAGCAGCCGGCCTCCTCAATGGTCAGCATTCCGCTGATCTTGCCTGCCTCGGCGTTTTTGCGGATATCCTCGGGGCGGTAGACCGGGGCGATTCTGTCGGAATACCGCTCCATCATCCGCTTGAACACGTCGATCTCTTCCAGCGCCGTCACCAGCGGGTCCGCGCCCGGGGTGGGGTCGGCCAGATTCACAAAGGCGGCAAAGCACTGGAGCATGTAGTCGCCCTTCTCCAGCTTTTCCAGATCGATGTGGCCGTTGTTGCGGGCAAAGGTCTGCCCGTCGCCCCGCATCTCCGCGCGCCGCAGCTCGCTCAGGGTGTCACAATGTAGATCAAAGACTTTCATGGATTGTTCTTCCTCCTATAACATCCTCACCCTCTCAGTCAAAGCCTGACGGCTTTGCCAGCTCCCCCAAAGGGGGAGCCTCTGGCGGTTTCCCGAAACCTTGCGGGGGAATTGCCAGTGCCTCTCCCTTTGGGAGAGGTGGCATCCCGCAGGGATGACGGAGAGGGTGAGTTACTTTATCAGAACACACTCCCCACCGCATACAGACTCTTGACCAGATCTTCCCGGTACAGCGGGTCGGCGGGGTCAAGGCTGTTGATGACCACGCCGCCGCTGGCGGACGCGCCGGTGGAGTGGATGTAGCGGCCCTCGCCAAGGTAAAGGGCGATATGGCCGGGGAAGTAGAGGGCATCGCCCCGCTTTTTGTCCGCAAAGGGGATCTGGTGCATGGGCCAGCCCTCCACGATCCTGGCATCCCGGTAGATGAGCACGCCGCACTGCATATAGGCGCTGCTGACAAGGCCGGAACAATCAATGCCACGGCCCGATTTGCCGCCCCAGCGGTACTCGGTGCCCAGATATTTTTTCGCCTGCGCGCAGACGGCATCCCGGAACGCTTCCTCGCTGCCGTCGTACCACGCCTGCAGTGCCTGCGGCACCAGCTCCCCGGCGGTGACATTCCGGGCCTCAGCCAGCGCGTCATCAAAGGCCAGCCCCTCCCGCTGGGAGAACACGGCGGTCATCTCAAACCGCACCGGCTCCAGCGCCACGTCCCGGACATAGCCGGTGCGGCCATCCAGCAGGGCCACCCTGGCCCAGCCGGTGTGGGCCTCGGCCTCCTCGGGCGGCTCGGGCAGGCGGCAGAGCAGGCAGCCCCGCTCCAGCTCCAGCATCCGCACCCCCTGCACCTTGGGCAGGCTGAGCACATCGGTGGCACGGCCCACCAGCACCAGCGGCTGGGACAGGTAGTCCCGCAGCGCATCCTCGCTGACAAATTTCAGCGCATCCCGCCGGACAAAGCCGTGGTAGCCGTAAAAGGTGACCACCTCGGCCACCTCCGGGGAGAGGGGCACCCCCTCGGCGGTCACGCCGCCGGGGGCGGTGCGCACCTGACAGGCCTGACCGTACAGGCCCTCGTCCCCGATGGTGGAAACAAGGCCCGCCTCGCTCTGTTTGGTGGTCTGGGGCAGATCGTAAATGGTCACGACAGGCCGGGCAAATATGGCGTATTGCATCATTCGGTTCCCTCCAACAAATTCAGCAGCTCCTCCGGCTTCATGCGCAGGATGGCACCATCCGCGCTGCCGGTGACGGTCTCGGCCAGATCCTGCTTGGCCTGCTGCAGCTCCACGATCTTTTCCTCAATGGTGTCCTGGGCGATGAGCTTGTACACCTGCACCGGGTTCTGCTGGCCGATGCGGTAAGCACGGTCGGTGGCCTGATTCTGAGCTGCCACGTTCCACCACGGGTCGTAGTGGATGACGATATCGGCGGCGGTCAGGTTCAGGCCGGTGCCGCCTGCCCGCAGGGAGATCAGGAACACGCTGGCCTCGCCGCCGTTGAAGCGGCGCACCAGCTCGGCACGCACCGGTTTTGGGGTGGAGCCCTGCAGGGTGAAGTGGCTCACGCCCTCCGCGTCCAGCCGCTTGGCCAGCAGCTCCAGCATGGAGGTAAACTGGCTGAACAGCAGGATGCGGTGCCCGCCCTCCACGGCACTGGTGACCAGCTCGATGCAGGCATCCAGCTTGGCGCTGCCGCCTGTCCAGTTGTCGGCAATGAGCCGGGGGTCGCAGCAGATCTCCCGCAGGCGCATGAGGACGGCGAACACCGCCATCTTGTCCTCGGGCCTGGCGGCCCGCAGCTTCTCCCGGGCATCCACCACGGCGGCAAGGTAGAGCTTGCGCTGCTCCTCTTCCAGCTCGATGCGGTAGACATTCTCTGTTTTGGGGGGCAGCTCCTTCAGCACCTCGGACTTCATCCGGCGCAGGATGAACGGCCCGGTGAGCTGGTTCAGCCGCCGCACCGCCGCCGGGTCGTTTTCCTGCGTGATGGGCTTTTCAAACCGGCTGCAGAAGCTCTTGTAGGGCGGCAGGTAGCCCGGCATCAGGAAGGAGAAGATGCTCCACAGCTCGCCCAGGCGGTTCTCCACAGGGGTGCCGGTCAGCGCAAAGCGGACACGGCTGTTCACCCCGCACACCGCCTTGTATTTCTGGGTGGTGTGGTTCTTGATGGCCTGGGCCTCGTCCAGGATACAGGCGTAGAATTTCTGGCTCTCGTAGAGGGTCTCGTCGCGGCGGAGCAGGTCGTAGCTGGTCACCACCACGTCGGCCCCGTCCCACTGCTCGGCCAGCTGGGCCCGGTGGGCGGCATCCCCGTCCACCACAACACAGTTCAGCTCCGGCGTGAACTTCCGGCATTCCTCGGCCCAGTTCAGCACCAGTGAGGCCGGGCAGACGATGAGGCTGGGCAGGGGGTTCCCGCCCTGCTCCCGGAGGGCCAGCAGATAGCTGAGCACCTGCACCGTCTTGCCCAGACCCATATCATCCGCAAGGATGCCGCCCATGCCGTAGCCATCCAGCGTGCGGAGCCAGCGGTAGCCGTCCCGCTGGTATTTTCGCAAAACTTTTTGTAGAGATACAGGCGGTGTATACTCGCTGTCTTTCACCGCATGGAAGCTCCGGCTGAGCTGGCGGAAGGCATCGTCCCGGTTGAAGCGGATGCCGTTCTGCCCCGAGAGCGCCCAGTCCAGACTGGGGGCCCGGTACAGGGGCAGTCGGGCGTGGGTCTGGCCCAGTTTGGCCCCGGAAAGCTCCAGCGTCTCGTTCAGCTCGTCCAGCACCTCCATGGAATCGTCCAGCCGGAGCAGACGGCCATCGCGCAGGCGGTGGTAGCGCTTTTTCTGGTGGAGCGATCTCAGCAGGGCTTTCAGCTCTCCCACCGGGAACTCCCCCGTGTCCACCTCCAGGTCGAGCACGCTGCCGTGCACCGACACCCCCACCGAGATCTTCGGCGGTGCGGCCTGCATACTGCGGAAGGCATCGGTCAGGTAGACCTCGCCCTCGGCCAGCAGGGCCGGGACCCCCTCATCGAGGAAGCGGTAGACTTCATCCTCCTCATAGGCATCGTAGTGGGCGGCAAGGCCGTTGCCCATGGTATCCGGCCCCGGCTCCAGATACCGCCCCAGCAGCCGCCCGGCCCGCTGTTCGGCGCGGGCATCCCGCAGCAGACCGGCAGGCCCCGGTTCCTCCGGCGTGACGCGGTCCTCGCCGTACAAAAATTCAAGGTGCGCCCGCACCGTTTCCCGCGTGGGCGCGTCAAGGTAAAACTGCACCACCGGCTCCAGCGGGATCTGATTCAGCAGCAGGCGTTCGGGGTCCTCAATGGTCACCCTGCTGCCCAGCTCTGGCAGGACATAGCTGCAAAAGGCGGTGGCATCCCCGGTGGTAAAGAACAGGCTCTTGCCGCACAGCGCCTCAAGGGCGGGCCGCATCCGGGCGCTTTCGGCCCGGTCCAGCTGCCAGATCGTATCCTCACTGTATAAATAGTCGTTGTCTAAACCCGTTTTCCACCCCAACGCAGGGGTCACGGACACCTCCACGCCGCCCCGGCGCTTTTCCACCCGCATGGTCAGGGCCGGGATGCCGGTCTTGAGGGTGTAGCCGCCCAGATTGCCGGTGGGGGCATAGAGAGCCACCAGTCCATCAAAGATCTCGCCGTTCAGCGGGATGCCCCCGGCAGGCCCGCTGCGGGGCGCATTGCCATAGCTGCGCAGAGCCGTCTCGACCCCTTCCTTTGCGCTGAGCTGCCGCCGCAGCAGGCGGAGCAGCTGCTGTGCCTCCGGGGCAAAGGCCTCCCAGCTGTGCCGGAATTCCAGCGCCTTGCCGTAGCTGATGAAGCCGTGCTTCTCCACGGCCCGCAGCAGGTCCGGGATGCTCTTTACCACATACTGCCGCCCGCCGTCTGCCGAGATGCGCAGCCGCAGCCAGGGCAGCTCCCCGGGCAGCAGGGTCAGCTCCGGCTCCAGTTCTGCGGCGTGGGGGCGCAGCTCCGCGTGGCCGGTCACGCCGTCCACCTCGGCCAGCGCTCCCTCCTGATAGGCCTGGAGCAGTCGCCGTGCCTCGTAGTCGGATTCCGGTTCCTCGCCCCGCCATTTCTTGCCGAACAGCATTTCCAGGCTGGAGGCATAGCTGTCCCTGCGGGGCTGCTCCTCAGGCTGGGGCGTTTGCAGGTTGGCCGTGCCCCGCACCACGCCCGGGATGCTCTCCGGGCTCTCCGAGGGTTTCTGCGGCGCTCTGCCGGAAAGGCCCTGACTCTCGCTGTCCCGCATCAGCAGCGCGCCGATGTGCTTGCAGCAGGGCCCCTCGCCGTTTTCGTTGTAAGGGCAGGAGCAGCTGGCGCTGACAAAGCTGCCGTTTTCCCGCAGCCAGACCTGGGTCTGGTACAGGCTCCGCCCGCCGCCGCGCACGTCGGCGCTCAGGTGGCGCACGCCGTTCCCAGCCACTTCGCAATTCAGATCCTGTATCCGGTCCGTGTAGGCCTTGGCCCGTGCGAATATCGTGCCGCCCAGCAGGTAGCGGATCTCTTCCATGTCCATCCGGGGTCTCCCTCCCTCTGCAATGCTCTATTGGTTAAGCATACCGCACCGGCGGGCGGGATGCAAGGGGTGCCGGGAAAAAAATTCCGGAAAGCACAGAAGCGCCTCATCCGGGAGAGGATGAAGCGCTTCTGTACTTTGGGAATTTTGGAACACTCAGCCCGCATTGCGGTTTACGGGCCAAGTGGGGGTTGGTTTAGGGCTGCTCAGGCGTTCTGCTTGAGCTCCTGTGCTTTCTGCCATGCTTTCAGCACATCGATCTTGCTTACGGTGTTGTCGGGATAGAATTTCATCTCTTCCGGAGCCGTTCCCTCATCGTTCAGATCGGGAACAAGGTCATTTTCCATGGCCCAGCGGGCGGCATGCTGCAGGTCCATATCCTGCTCTTCCTGCCCTACATCGGGGTAGAGCAGTTCGGATTCGGGCATGGGCTTGCCTGCATCCTCCCACAGCATCATGGCAAGAGCGCTGCGGTTGCTGGGGAAGTAGGGCAGAGCCATCAGCTTGCCTGCAAATTCAGCGCCCAGAGAATAGGCCTGATAGCCCAGCACTGCACCGCCCACAACAACAGTAGTGCCGATCACGATGGGGCCAACGATATCGGGCTCGTCATCTTCAATGGATGCATCCTGTGTCATGGCTTTCAGGGTCACGCCCTTTGCAGGCATCACAAAGTCAAAGCTTTCCTTATTCTGATAAGCGTTCGGATCATCCAGGCCGGTGATATCCCAGTGGCCAAATTTCAGACCGCTATCTGCAAAAGCATCCTTATCAAATGCAACACTCACCGTTGCACCCTCGGGGACGTTAAAGGAACCGTCCTCGTTGGCATTCTTTTTAACGATCTCGGTGATATCCTCGGGGTCAGCACCATCCTTGCCGGGCACTGTTACGCTGGTGATAACGCCGTCCTTCAGGGTCAGCGGGTGGCAGACCGGAGCATTGGGGTCGAAATCCCAACCGGCATGGAGGGTGATGTCCTCCATAATTGCGGTATCTTTCACATCAAAGAGCTGGTCCTTGTCGGTGTACCAGCCGGTGAACTTGTAGCCCGCACGGGTGGGAGCATTGATGGCATTCAGATCGTTTGCAGTCAGTTCGTTTGCCTTGGTATCAGTGATTTTTTCGGTCTTATAAACCGGCACCTCAGGGTAGTCGGTCTTGCCGCCCTTGGCATCAAAGGTCACCTTGCAGAGGTAAAGAAAATTGCGATTTTTAAGTACATTATAGCCTGGAAGCTCTTTTGCGTGGTCCCAGTCGTTGTTGTAGTAGATGGCACCAATGGGGTTAATGGGGTTTCCGTGATAGTCCCATTTACGTCCAGCCGGACAACCAATCAGACAGTTTCCGAAAGAAGCCAATCCAGCAGGGAGCGTAATGGTTTCCAGCTTGTAGCAACTTCTAAAGGCATCATCGCCGATCGTCGTAATATTCTCACCTAACGAAAGCGTTGTAAGAGATTGGCAATCAAAAAAGGCGTACTCCCCTATTGATATGAACCCCAAAAGTTAGACAAAAATCAAATTAAGCGACCCCAACGGTCTGAATCCTGTACTGCACAGGGCTCAGGCCGTTTAGTTTTAATTTAATTCGGCGGTTGTTGTAATAGTCGATGTAAT
>OOAT01000890.1_pt1 | contig 13977 bp, 10 predicted proteins | sample 1671441 | NCBI WGS metagenome assembly OOAT01 (sample SAMN06348157, study PRJEB24527) | human gut metagenome | biome: human gut; feature: ankylosing spondylitis patient; material: feces | host: Homo sapiens | place: China | collected 2015-10 | reverse complement strand
ATCGTACTAAAGTACGAGCGTGCCGCGTTTCTTATACCCTGCCAAGGGCTACGGGGATATTTCGCTAAATTTCCAGTTAGTTCTTAAAGCTATGAATAGGTGCGGGGATGCGGCCGCCGCGGTTGACGAAAGCATCACAGGAGAAGGTATTCACGGGCATGATGGGCGCGTAACCTAACAGGCCGCCGAACTCTACGGTCTCTCCCACGCCTTTTCCGATTACGGGGATGATTCTGACTGCGGTGGTCTTCTGGTTCACCATACCGATGGCCATTTCATCCGCAATGATACCGGAAATGGTGGTTGCCTTGGTGTCTCCGGGAATGGCGATCATATCCAGACCTACGGAGCAGACACAAGTCATGGCTTCCAGCTTCTCGATGGTGAGGGCTCCGGCATTCACGGCATCGATCATTCCCTGATCTTCACTGACAGGAATGAATGCACCACTTAAACCGCCGACGTAGGAAGATGCCATAACACCGCCCTTTTTCACCTGATCATTCAACAACGCCAGGGCTGCAGTGGTTCCGGGAGCTCCGGCATGTTCCAGACCGATCTCACACAGGATATCCGCTACGCTGTCGCCGATGGCCGGGGTCGGTGCCAGAGACAGATCCACGATGCCAAAGGGAACATTTAACATCCGGGATGCCTCCTGTGCTACCAGCTGACCTACACGGGTTACCTTAAAAGCAGTCTTCTTGATAGTCTCACAGAGAACCTCGAAGTTCTCGCCGCGCACCTTTTCCAGTGCGGTCTTTACAACGCCGGGGCCGCTGACACCGACATTGATGATCTTGTCTGCTTCGGTCACACCATGAAAGGCACCTGCCATGAAAGGATTATCATCCGGTGCATTACAGAATACTACCAGCTTTGCACAGCCCAGGGAATCATCTTCCTTGGTATACTCTGCAGTCTCCCTGACCATCTCACCCATCAGCTTTACGGCATCCATGTTGATACCGGTCTTGGTGGAGCCCAGGTTCACAGAGCTGCACACACGCTCTGTGGTAGACAGCGCCAGAGGAATGGAACGGATCAGCAGTTCGTCCGCCGGGGTCATTCCCTTGCTGACCAATGCGGAATAACCGCCCAGGAAGTTCACACCAACCTCATGTGCTACCTTATCCAATGTCTTTGCAATACTTGCAAAGTCTTCTATCGTATGACATGCCGCACCACCGATCAGTGCAATGGGAGTTACGGAAATTCTCTTATTTACAATGGGGATGCCAAATTCTCTGGAGATCTCCTCTCCGGTCTTCACCAGATCCTTGGCTGCTTCGTAGATTTTGTTATAAATCTTCTCATTTAATCTGTCCAGATCGGAATCGATACAGTCTAACAGGCTGATACCCAGTGTGATGGTACGCACGTCCAGGTTCTCTTCCTCGATCATTTTGTTGGTCTCTGTTACTTCATATAAATTGATCATTACGGCTCCTATCTGCCCCTTCGGGTCTTATTTATTTCGAAATCGTGGGGCTTATCAGATGCGGTGCATCTTGTCAAAGATCTCTTCCTTCTGGCACTTGATCACTACGCCAATCTCTTCTCCGAGAGCAGCCAGTTCATCTGCCATATCACCAAAAGTTTTCTGCATCTGGTTGGTGTCAACGATCATCATCATGTTAAAATATCCCTGTACGATGGTCTGGGAAATATCCAGGATATTGATGCCGTTTTCCGCAAGATAGGTACATACCTTTGCGATAATGCCTACTGTGTCCTTACCAACTACCGTAATAATTGTTCTTTTCATAATCGCCCTCATTTTCTGCATGAAATCATGCTATTATTTTTATCTATTAAACTACACTTTACTACAATTTGCAACCTCAAGTTCAGCCTATGAACATATTCAGACACAGAAATCATGCTTGCATCATTTTGTGAGCAAATATGTTTCAGGCACCGAGCGCCAAACTATGGAGCAAAGCTAGTCATGAAATGACGCAAAAGCGTGCTATGATGCGGCTCCAACGAATAATGCTGGCTGATGCGCTGCGCATCCGCTACGCAATATTGATCACCGGAGATACATTGCTCCTGTCTGCCACCATCATCCGGAAGTCTTCCGCCCGGTAGGGGTTCTCTCCCATGGTGATTTCCATCCGGACCGCTTCATAGGCCAGCTCCGGAAGATTATTCTCCTTGCTGAGATGTCCCAGCACGATAGCCTGCAGCTTGTCATGCAGGATTCGACAGAGCAGCTTGCCGGAATTTTCATTGGAAAGGTGTCCTCTGTCCCCCAGAATTCTCTGTTTGAGATAATAGGGATAAGGTCCTACCTGCAACATCTTCACATCATGATTCGCTTCCAGCAGCAAGGCATCCATTCCCTTCAGGCACTCCACGGTGTAATCATTATAGACTCCTAAATCCGTACAGATTCCTACCTTTTTATCTCCGTAAGCAATACGATAGCCCACCGGCTGTGCCGCATCATGGGAGATTTTCATGGGATTGACAGTGAGATCCTTGATAGTCAGTTTCACATCTTCCTTCACTTCCCGAAACAGGGCTGGATCGATCTTGCCCAGATTCCCCATCTTCTGGATTTCTTCCAGGGTTCCCGTTGTGGCATAGATCGGCACTTCATATTTTCTCGCCATGACACCCAGTCCCGCCACATGATCCATATGTTCGTGGGTCACCAGGATGCCATCCAGATCTCTTCCGGTGAGTCCCAGACTGTTCAGCCCGGCCTCCGCCTTTTTGCCGCTGATTCCCACGTCCACCAGCAGATGCGTGGCCTCTGATCCCACATAAATACAGTTGCCGCTGCTGCCGCTGGCAATACTACATAATCTCATAACTTCTTAATCTCTTTTCTATCTTACTTCTGTCTTACTCTTTGCCGTTTTCCATCTTCGGCATTAATGCATACTAGTGCATGCTTTTCCAGTAGATCTCGATCACATCTCCCTCGTTCAAAGGTTCCATGAACTGTGCCGGGCGTCCATTTAAGTTCGTCACAATGGATCTGCCTGCGGATGCGGAGGATCCCAGATCAAAATCAATATAATCAAACACATCCACAAATACATAGGAAGCCTTACCCTGCATGGTGATGGGGGAATGGTTCACGATCACTGTTAATGGATGCGGTCCCTGTGGTGCCACGCTTTGGCTCTGTGCCGTCTGTTCCACGCTTTCGTACTTTTCGCCCTGCTTCCCGGAAGTCCCCTGCGTTGTCACGGAAGCCGTCCCGTTTTCTGCCGCAGTCTCTGTCCCCTGTGTCATCGCCGCTTCTCCTGCCACAGCCTCTGCTTTCTGCATCACAGGCCCTTCTCCATAAACAGGCTCTTCTCTATAGGCATCCTCTTCTGTGTCCGCATCCGGCAGGTCTGCATAACTCCCTTCCGGCAGCGGGTTCTTCATATCCCAGCTTACGGTGAAATGCTCATAAACTCTGGTATCCGGCTGCGCCGCTGTATCATTGACCCTGATATCCGCACCGAGAGGCACATCCAGAAATTCTGCGATTTCCTTTACAGTATAAGAATTCCGAATCCGAATATCATCGTTCTGGCCGATCCGGTAGAATTCATTCTCTCTGTGACCGTTGACTTCCGCTGTCTTCGGCAGACTGATCTGTTTACCGTTCACATAGACCTGCAGTGCATCCCCCAGTTCAGAGAGTTTTCCCAGCTCCAGCACCGCCGGTTCGCCCTCCGTGGAAGGTGTTACCACAATGCGGTCCCCATTATGTACCTGGGTATACATATCCGCCTCGTCTCCGTTGACCCGGATGACTGCTGCCTCTCCCTGTTCGCCCCGCACCATACGGGTCTTACCATTGACAGTAAACAGAAGGGCTTCCCCTTTTCTGGGGAACAGCTGGTCATTGGGGAACTGCATCTGCATAGCGGCATCTGTCACGGATAATTTGCCGTTATCATAGAGCTTTACCCGCTCTCCGTTGAATTCCACGAAAATAAAATTATTGCTCTGTACATAATAGCTTAAACAGATACCGATAGGTGTTACCATCATGGCATCCTTTCTGGCATTTTCCAGTTCAAATGTAATGGTCTGCATGACTTCCTGTCCCCGGATTGCCACACGTTCCTTCACGATGCCCAGCTTTTCTGCCAGCTTCTCCGTGTAACCGGGCACCATTCCACCGCCGCCTACCACGAACACGGCACTGACCGGTTTGTCCCCGTTCAGTTCTTTGATGGTATCGGATACCAGCTGGGTCATACGTTCGATCTCCGGATCCAGCAGTTCCAGCACTTCGCTGGCTTTGATGGTCTGGGGCAGTCCCATGATATCTTCGTATTCGATAGTCTCCTGGGTTCTGCATTTTCTCTTGATCTGCTCGGCCACCTCGAATTCCACGAGACAATGCTGTACCAGAATATCCGTCAGGCTGTCTCCTGCTACGGGGATCATGCCATAGGCTGTGATGGTTCCCTCTTTGGTAATGGAAATATCACTGGTGCCTGCACCCACGTCCACCAATGCCATATTTAACATACGGAACTTCTCCGGAATTGCTACCTGAATGGCAGCAATAGGCTCCAGTGTCAGATTCGCCACATGCAGGCCCGCCAGTTCTACTGCCTTATACAGACCGTCCACTACATCATCCGGCAGAAACGTGGCGATCAGATCCACTGCAATGCTTTTTGCCTTATGTCCCTCCAGATTACCCATCTGGTAGCCATTCATGTAATACCGCATGGCCGTATAACCCACACAGTAGAATTTCATATCTGTATCCGTATTGCTGTTCTGGAATTCCTCGTAAGCCTTCTCCACGCCCATGGTACACAAGGAATACACATCTTCCTGCGTGATCTCCCGGTCACTCTCAAAGCTGTGCTCCACATAGGTAGTGACGGTACGCAACACACGGCCTGCAGCTGCGATACATACTTCCGTAAGTTCTCTGCCCAGATCCGCTTCCAGCTGTTCCTTTACCTGGGAAATAGTCTCTCCCACCTTGCCGATGTCATGGATCTGTCCGTCCAGCATGGCTCTGGTCTCATGCTCCTTGGAGCGCTGTGCCAGCACATGGAACTTCCCGCCATTTAAGTATCCTACCGTACCTACGATGCTTCTCGTACCGATATCCAGTCCGAATACCAGCTGTCCCTGTTTTTCTTTTACTCCTTCCATGAATATGCCTCCAGTTTCTGTCTGATCTGTCTGTAGCTGTCTTCCAGACTGTCACTGTTATCAATGACAAAATCACAATGCTGCCGGAATTCTTCCTCCGAAAGCTGTGATGCTATGATCTTTTCTATCTTCTCCGGTGTGTAACCGCGGCTTTCCGAAAGTCTTCTTCTGCGTACATCTTCTCTGGCGTAGATATACCACATTTCATCCACTATATGTTCATACCCGCTCTCGATCAAAAGTGCCGCTTCCACAAAAAACAGTTCCACATCGCCCTTATTCTTTGCCTCTGCCAGACGATCCGCCAGATATTTTTTTACCGCAGGATGAATGATGGCATTCACCTGTTCCAACAGTGTCGGATCTGCAAAAATCTTTGCCGCCATTGCCGGCTTATCGATCTGTCCGTCCGGCGCAAGGATTCCGTCTCCCATCAGCGCTACCAGCGCATGATAGCCTTCGGTTCCCGGTTCCTTGACTTTATGCCCGATCTCATCCGCCAGATAGATCTCACATTTATAATGCTGTCCGATATATTTTAAAATCTCTGTTTTCCCGGCACCCACACCGCCGGTAATACCTATAAAACGCATTTATTTCGCCTCATACCAGTTATTGCCCGTGTGCAGATCGATTTCCAGCGTCACCGCCAGATCTGCCGCGGACTTCATATTTTCCGTAAGGATCTCACGGACTCTTGCCTCTTCCTCCCGTGCGGTCTCGACCAACAGTTCGTCATGCACCTGCAGGATCAGACGGGATTTTAACCCTTCCTCTTTCAATGCTTTCCATACCTTGATCATGGCGATCTTGATAATATCCGCCGCCGTTCCCTGAATAGGGGCATTCATGGCCACCCGCTCGCCGAAGGACCGTTGCATGAAATTGGAGGATGACAGTTCCGGGATAGGGCGTCTTCTGCCAAACATGGTCTCCGTATAGCCCTTTTCCTTTGCATCCGCCACCAGTTTGTCGATGAATTCCTTCACCTTCGGGTAAGTGGCAAAATACTGTTCAATGTACTGTGCCGCTTCCTTTTTGCTGATACTCAGATCCTGACTCAGTCCAAAGGAACTGATACCGTAGACGATACCGAAATTGACTGCCTTGGCATTCCGGCGCTGCAGATCCGTGACTTGCTCGAAAGGAGTATGGAATACCTTGGATGCCGTGATCCGGTGAATATCCTCTTCCTGTCTGTAAGCATCAATCAGCTGTTCGTCTCCGGACATATGAGCCAGCACACGCAGTTCGATCTGGGAATAGTCCGCATCCATGAATTCATAGCCTTCTCTGGGGATAAATACCTTGCGGATCTGTCTGCCCAGTTCCATACGCATGGGAATGTTCTGCAGATTCGGCTCTGTAGAGCTGATACGCCCCGTGGCAGTAATGGTCTGATTGAAATTCGTATGGATCCTGCCGTCCTCTTCAATAAAAGCTGCCAGTCCGTCTGCATAGGTGGACTTTAACTTGGTCAGACCTCTGTATTCCAGGATATCTCTTACAATAGGGTAATCCGCCGACAGCTTTTCCAGCACATCCGCAGCTGTGGAATATCCGGTCTTGGTCTTCTTGCCGCCGGGGATCTGCATGGTCTCAAACAGTACCTCGCCCAGCTGCTTGGGGGAATTGATATTGAACTCTGTTCCTGCCTGTGTGTGAATGGACTGTTCCAGTTCCTCAATGCGGGCCACCAGTGCATCCCCATAAGCCTTCAGTTCCTCCCGCTTTACAGCCACACCTTCTTTCTGCATGTCATACAGTACCAGTGAAAGAGGCATCTCCATCTCCTCCATGAGACATTTCATGCCTGCTGCCTCCAGCTTGTCCTTCAGGACTTTTTTGCCTTTCCGGGAGACATAGGCTCCGTAGCACGCATACTCCATGGCTTTCCCGGCGTCCTCGGAAAGCAGTGTCCGAAAATCTCTCTTGCCGAATACTTCCGCTCTGCCCGGGATCAGAATTCCCAGATGCTCCGAAGCAATGGCCTCCATGTCATAATCATTCTTCAGAGGATTCAGCAGATACGCCGCGATCAATACGTCAAAATACTGTTCTGTACTGCTGCGGTCCAGATAGTCATACTGGTGCTTCACATCAAAGGTAGCAATCTGTGTATCCGTACCTGCGGAAAGTTCCTGTAGAGCTTCCGTGATCTCTGCGGTGTCATCCACAGATTCCACCGCTTCCGCAAACAGACTTAACTGCCCTTCCGGTTCCTTTTCATGTGTCAGGGCATAAAATACCGTCTCCTCATCGGACACAGACAATGCCACCCCCAGCAATTCTTCTTTTTTCGTAATAGCATCCACTGGTTCCGTGATCAGCCACAGGCCGATCTCCTTCTGTTTCTGCGCTTTTTTCAGATATTGTAAAAATTCTTTTTTATCTTCAATCTGTCGGAAGCTTTCTGCGATCTTGCTGTCATTGGCGGCAGCATCTTTTTCAAATCTTCCCAACAGATTTTTGAATTCCAGACGTTTGCACAAGGTATAGGCTTCCGGGGTATAGAACCCCTCTGCTCTGGCCTGTTCGTAATCCAACTGCAATTCGCAGTCGGTCTTGATCGTTGCCAGCGTCTTGCTCAGATCTGCCAGATCCTTATGCTCGATCAGGGATTCCCGGATACTTTTTTTCGAGATTTCTTCCACATGGGCATAAATATTATCCAGAGAACCGTACTCCACCATCAGTGCCTGTGCGGTTTTCTCTCCCACCTTCGGCACTCCTGGAATATTATCGGCGGTATCTCCCATCAGGGCTTTCAGTTCGATAAACTGTAACGGAGTCACCTGATAGGCAGCCAGTACATCTGCGGCATAATAATCCTCGATCTCCGTTCTGCCCTGCTTCGTCTTCGGAATCCGGATCTTGATATGATCCGTGGCAATCTGCAGCAGATCTCTGTCACCGGAGACCAGTGATACTTCCAATCCGGCCTGCTCTGCTTTTTTGGCCAGCGTTCCAAGAATGTCATCTGCTTCCAGTCCCGCCTGCTCCATAATGGTAATATGCATGGCCTTCAGGATTTCCTTCATGACGGGCACCTGCTCCCGCAATTCCTCCGGCATAGGCTTTCTCGTTCCCTTGTAAGCCTCATACATTTTGTGGCGGAAAGTCGGTGCATGAACATCAAAAGCCACTGCCAGATATTCCGGCTTTTCCTCCTCCAGAATTTTAAACATAATATTCAAAAAACCATAAATGGCATTTGTGTGCAGTCCCTCTGCATTACTCAGATCCGGCACTCCGTAGAATGCCCGGTTCAATATACTGTGTCCGTCGATCAATACCAGTTTCTGACTCATACTCTGTCTATCCTATCTTAATTCTGTCCTCTTGATTCTATCAGGTGTCGCTAAGAGATGATCCATCCCAGAAATCCCATAAGAAAAATCACCGTCAGCACTTCCAGTACGGCCCCTGTCTTCAGAAAAGCCATATGAAATCTTACCTTGCGCTTTGCTTCCGCAAGTCTCAGTTCCAGTTCTCTCTGCAGGTCAAAAGCATCGCCGTCTTCCAGACGCTGCATACCTTCCGTTACAAGGAACTGAATCACCAATTCCTCCTTGCAGCCCGGGCATTCCCGCATATGCTCCCCGAATTCCTGCAAGGTCTGAAAATCCAGTTTTCCTGCAATGAAATCAGGAATATTCTTTTCAAATTCTTTGCAATTCATGCTTCCACCCTATTCCAAAACAGTTCTACAGATTGCGTTCCCATATACTCATACACTTCTACTATACAACATCTTGTGTAAAAAGACTAGAAAAATAGTAGCAAGATTCCAGAAAAAAACTCTTGTCAACTTTTTTAATCTATGATAAGATAATCTCTGTTGTGAGTGTTTGAATGCCGGCGTGTCGGAATGGCAGACGAGGCAGACTCAAAATCTGTTGGTGGCAACACCGTATGGGTTCAAGTCCCATTGCCGGCAGTTAGTGCAGAATCAAATCGGTTCTGCGCTTTCTTTTTGTATTTTTATAACCACATCGCATTTCCTGCTTTTTCTAATTTTTTTCCAATCATCTCCTATGGATTAATTGTTACAAAATTGTTACAATTCATTTGTGCTTAGCTAACACAGACGTAACCGAACACCAGGCAACAGGAAAAGGAGGAAGAAAGTATGTGTTTCAAATTCATTAACTGTTCTCAGTGGTTGAATGCATTCTGCGGCTACTTCAATTTTGGCTGCTAATATCGTTTTCGACGAATAGAGCGTTCCATAGACGCACGAAAAGGCTCTCCCGTTTGGGATGAGCCTTTTCTTATTTCTACACTTTTTCTATGAATTTATACATTTTACCGATAGTCATAACGGAGGGTGACATCATTGCCCTGTACCTGTACTTCCGCACAGCTTCCGGTGACAATCGGCATCATGGGTGCCAGATGTCCCAGATCCACATCCATGATCACGGGAACATTCTTCTCTCCCGCCACGGCCAGAACTGCCTGGTACTGATCCAGTCCCATCATCTCCTGTCCGAAACACAACGGTCTTCCGATGAGAAAACCTTTGACATACTGAAACCATCCGGCTTCCTCCATCTGCCACATGGCTCTGCGGATGGCAAAAACATTCAGGTCACAGGCTTCCAGGAACCAGATGATTCCGTCCTCTTTATACTTTTCCAGAAAATCCTGTGTTTTATCAAACCGGGTTCCCAGTAGATTCACCAGACAATCCATACAGCCGCCCAGCAACCGACCTGAAAAGCGGATCTCCGGTTCCTTTTCTGCTGTCTGTCTGCCAAGATACTTTTTCAGCACTCTGGATTCCGTGGTGTTATAGGGCAACAGAGGCTGTTCTTCATTTTTCAGAGACTCCTTTTCCCACTTGTCATATCCATGCACCTCTTTGGTCTCTCCGGTCAATATTCCGAAGGCATCTTTCAGGGATGCATGCCAGGGCTCCATGCCAAAGGCGGCCGCGCAGGGGCCGTAGACGGAGGCGGTATCACAGATGGTTGCCAGCAGATAGGTCATGTTGGTATTGTCAGAATACCCCAGATACCACTTGGGCTCTGCTGCCTGCAGACGCTCAAAATCCACATGGCTCATGGTCTCGCACATCAGTTCTCCGCCACCGCAGGAGATCAGACAGTCATTTTCCGGGCTGCAATAGTAATCCGTCAGCTCCTGCCCGCATTTTTCGGGGGTGTTACTGATACCGATGCCCTCTCCGGCATAACAGTTGGGGCCTAATTGTAACTGATAGCCCATTTCCCGGAATTTCTTCTGGGCATTGCCAAAGGCAGTGTAATAAGGTTCTATCTGACAGCCAAAAGAAGGGGCCACAAATCCAATGGTCCCTCCCCGCTGTATATGTTTCGGATATTTCATTGCTTCGTATCCTCCTATATCGCCCATTCGCATTCCGGGCTATCGCCCTTCTTGCTCATGTTCGTTCACTTCCCTCATAGGAGGTCTGCTTTGCCTGCAAGCAGTCACGCCAACCTCCTATGGGTAAGTGTTATACGTCAAAATTAATCTTATTATAAATATCGAAACAGTCAAAGGTTGCAAAATAATCCTTCGGTGTCTCGGCACGGCGGATCAGTTCCACGCTGCCGTCCTCCTTCAGCAGAAGCTCTGCGGATTTCAGCTTACCGTTGTAATTGTAACCCATGGCAAAACCGTGTGCACCGGTATCGTGGATGGCAATATAGTCACCGATATCGATCTTCGGCAGCATCCGGTCGATGGCGAATTTGTCGTTGTTCTCGCACAGGGAACCGGTCACATCGTACTTGTGGTCGCAGGGCTCGTTTTCCTTGCCCAGTACAGTGATGTGATGGTAAGCGCCGTACATGGCGGGACGCATCAGATTCACGGCACAGGCATCCACACCGATGTATTCCTTATGAGTATGCTTCTCATGGATGACCTGGGTCACCAGATGTCCGTAAGGTGCCATCATATAACGACCAAGCTCTGTGTAGATTGCCACATCACCCATGCCTGCCGGTACCAGAACTTCCTCATATACCTTACGCACGCCTTCGCCGATGACTCTGATGTCGTTGGGTTCCTGATCCGGACGGTAAGGAATACCGATACCACCGGACAGATTGATGAAGGTAATGTGTGCGCCGGTCTCCTCTTTCAGCTTTACTGCCAGTTCGAACAGTTCTCTTGCCAGAGTGGGATAATAGTCATTCGTTACCGTGTTACTGGCCAGAAAAGAATGGATACCAAAATTCTCCACACCCTTTGCCTTCAGGATCTTATATCCCTCAAACATCTGCTCCGTGGTGAAACCGTATTTAGCATCGCCCGGATTGTCCATGATGTTATTGCTGATGGAAAAATATCCGCCGGGATTGTAACGGCAGCTCAGGGTCTTGGGCAGATAACCAATGGTCTTCTCCAGGAAATCGATATGGGTGATGTCATCCAGATTGATGGTGGCACCGATTTTTGCCGCATATTCGAATTCATGGGCCGGGGTATCGTTGGAGGAGAACATAATGTCCTCTCCCTTTACCCCCATAGCATTGCTGAGCATCAGCTCTGTCAGAGAGGAGCAGTCACATCCACAGCCGTAATCTCTTAAGATGTTGATCAGAAAAGGGTTGGGAGTCGCCTTTACCGCAAAGAACTCCTTGTAGCCCTTGTTCCACGCAAAAGCTTCCTTCAGCACCTTCGCATTCTCCCGGATTCCCTTTTCATCATAGATATGAAACGGTGTGGGATATTTTTCTGCGATCTTTTCGATCATTTCTTTGGTAACAAATGCCTTTTTTTCCATAAGTATCTCCTCTGCATCTATCTTATTTACAGTAACGCGCTTCTCATCTCTTCCGGAGTCAGAGTGCTCAGATAAGCAGGTGCCACATCAAATACGGTCTTGCAGCCCTTCTGGTCTTCCTGATTCATGCGGTAAGCAGCTCTTGCATAAGCGGTCAGTACGCAGGAAGTGAACTCCGGGTTGGAATCCAGCTTTAAGCTGTACTCGATCACATGGTTGTGCTCACCGTTTAAGCCGGTCTTGCCGGTACGCAGTACAAATCCGCCGTGAGGGATACCTGCGTGATCTCTCTGCAGTTCTTCCTCAGTGATGAAATGTACAGTAGTATCATAATCTGCAAAATAGTTGGGCATGGTCTTGATCTGCTCTTCGATTTGTGCCTTGTCTGCGCCCTCTTCCGCCACCACAAAGCACTCTCTGGTATGCTTCTGTCTGGTGGTCAGAACCGGATTCTCACAGTTTCTGACAGCTTCCAGTGCGGACTCTACGGGAATGGTATACTGCTTGGCATCCTTGACACCGGGGATACGACGGATGGCATCGGAATGTCCCTGGCTGACACCCTTACCCCAGAAGGTATAATCGCTGCCGTCTCTTAAAATGGCATTGGCATACAGTCTGTTCAGGGAGAACATACCGGGATCCCAGCCTACGGAAATCATGGCTACCTTGCCGCCCTCTTTTGCTGCAGCATCTACCTGTGCGAAATGCTCGGGGATCTTCGCATGGGTATCAAAGCTGTCTACCACGTTGAAATATTTTGCATACTCTGCGGTCTGTTTGGGCAGATCAGTTGCGGAGCCTCCGCACAGCACCAGGACATCGATCTTGTCCTGCATGGACAGCAACTGATCTACATTATAAACCTTCACATCTGTTAAAGTCTTTACTGTAGCAGGATCTCTTCTGGTAAATACGGCTACCAGCTCCATGTCATCATTCTGCTTTACTGCACATTCCATTCCTTTTCCTAAGTTACCATAACCTAAAATTGCGACTCTGATACTCATTTTTCTATCCCTTTCTATTTTATCCTATTTATGAGAACGCTGCGGCCGTTTCCACCCGGCAAAAGCGTTTTCTACATAATTATTGCTCACCCTGCTTCAACCGAATGAGGGCGATCTCGTTGCGCATGGCATCCTTGAAGACTCTGACAAAATTCTTCTGGCCACTGTAAAGGCAGGTATCACTGCTCTTTCCCGTCACCGTACCGGTGAGAATGTACTCGGAATCTATGATGAGACGGATCTGATCCATCTGCTGTTCCTCTTCCTTAGGCTCTCTGAAATGCTCCGGCACCAGGTATTCTATGATCCCGGCCTTTAATTCCGCATCTTCCGGAAAAGGTTCTCTGTTGTCTTCTGAAATCAGCACCACTTTTTTCTGTGCCCAGACCAGCTCCCTGATCTCCTCCGACCATTGCTCCAGGAATTCACCTGTTGCGGAAAAATAAATACGCTTCTCGGCACCCAGAAGCATGTGCCGGATCTTGTCACAGATGTGGTCATAGCCTTCGATGGTGATATAGCCTTCTCTAGGTAAATTTTTCCTGGGGCCATCCGCCACCAGACGTTCTTTTGCTTTCCGCAGATACCGGATCCGGTTATCGCAGAACTCGGATAATGCTACAGCCAGATATTTTGAGGAGGTTCCTTCGATCACATAAGCAGCTCCATGCTCCACCAACGATGCCAGTCCATTATAGACATTGGATCTGGAAATCCCCGTCAGCTTCGCCACCTCATAGCCTGTCAGTTCTTCATTTTGAAGAAGACACAGGTAAATGACAGCCTCCTGCCTGCTCAGTCCGAACAGGATAAGTTGTTCTATGATTGCCGCTTCTTCCATAGGTACTCCTTTTAGTAGTTCTTTACAGGAACACTATAGTAAGGATTCCTTGTTTTGTCAATAGGGGAAATACTTATTGAGAAAAGATGTCAGTAAAGAAATAGAAAGTGATGCCACTCCTCCGGGAGTTCTGTTTGTATTAAAAACGTCCTTTTTTGCTAAAAAAATACAAAAACAGGAGATTTTGGCCTTTTATAAGAGCTTATTTTCGCTAAAATGGGAAAAATAAT
>OOAT01000869.1_pt1 | contig 14358 bp, 20 predicted proteins | sample 1671441 | NCBI WGS metagenome assembly OOAT01 (sample SAMN06348157, study PRJEB24527) | human gut metagenome | biome: human gut; feature: ankylosing spondylitis patient; material: feces | host: Homo sapiens | place: China | collected 2015-10 | reverse complement strand
AATGCCACCAAAACACCTCCAACCCTTTCAGCTGTATTATTGCCGGGTATCCGCTCATCCCGTATCTGCTCTGCTCGTTTCTTTAAATCATTACTCATAATTTGTATCTTTACCAATTGGACATAAAATAATATCTGTTTTAACCATACCTGACAAATCCAAAACCAACCCCGGTTCTTGATTTTCAACATACGTTTTAAACTCATTCATTTTTTCTGTATATTCGGTATCAGTCATTTCCGATACCTCTTTTTTCGACACTCCGATATGCTCCAGTGTGTATATAGCCTCCGATATGACTGACCCGCCGGACAGATGTTGTACGGTTACTCCGTACGCACGCGCTTCTCCTGTATTCATGATATATCTATTATGTATTTATACTTATTATCTACCCCGCCTTCCGGATATAAAATTTCAGCTTGTACTATGCTTGCTATATCCGGCTCTGTCGGACTAAGCTCATAAGTTGAGCTCTGCTCCTGTTCGGCGACAAGCAAATTGACCGTATTCAACAAACCGGAAGAATACTGGTATGTCAACGATATATTAATCTCGGACTCTGCCGGATAAGTTAAAAGAGCCATAATACCTCTTAGTCCGACAATACCTGCCGTTATTGCGATATAATTGTTGATCAATCCACTGTCTACACAAACAAAAGCATTGAAAAATGAACGGTATTCGAACGAAGTACATACAAAATCGATCCACTCCTGAGTAATCGTCTCGTCCTGCAGTTTTATTCGGTATGATTTACCTGCCAATTTATAACGTTCTATCAATGTTCTCAGGCGCGGAATATCCGCATTGTCATCATATACAATTACCCAAAAGTCGGGTATGCCGTCACTGTACTCTATACCTATTTTAGCCCCCATTTCCTCCCATACTATTTTAGGCAGCCATATAGCCTGCGGTGTAGCCGACAGTTGCATTTTTTTTCGGGCTTGCCATGATCGAAATTGATCATACAAAGACACGACAGGTGATAATAAAACCGTTAAAAATGCGTGCAGCCTGATAAACCTCAGTCTTGGAGGTAACAATAACAATATGTATTTACTCCAATTCATCCAACTCAACATTATAAGTTATATCTTCACTATGAAAATCCAATATAAAAGCACCGGATATCGCTTCTATTTTCCGTTGCAATGATGTTGACCCGTTCCATGTTTCCGAAATCAACTCGACATCTTTAACTCCTTCCGCTTGTTGTATCCTATCGACCAGCTTAGAAGCATAAAACACTCCTCCGTAAGCAATCGTATTTAAATAAGACTCTATGGCTTCCTTTACTGGCATTCCGCCTCCACTTAAACGGACTCCGGTATCATCAAGTAACAAAGGATTGTAATATATACGCAGTTTTATTCGGATCGGGTCAGGATCTTGTGTAACAAATTCATAATGCATACCGGCCGCACCTATCAGTTTTATATATTGCTCAAAAGCCGAACGATGTTCCGTTGGTATGGCAGCTTTGTTCTCTCCCGAATAATAAAATTTCAAAAACATAACCCCGTTTTCGGTCTTAACCTCCCGGATTGCGACATACTTTACGATACGCTTGTCCGTATCAATATCTTTATAAGCGTAGGCATATTTGGCAGCATCAAAAATCAAATCATCGCCAAGTTGAAACTCCAACGCTTTCTGATAATACCAAGGGATAGATGTTGTATAGCTTTCTTCAATATGCTTCTCTGTATCCGACCTAAAAATATCCCATAGCGATTCAAGTGTCCAAATTGCCGATGATACAATAAAGACTAAAGCCGCTTCAATACTCAGCGCACTGAATTGTTCATCGAAAGTCAATCCCGCCTGCAGATTATAAGCCTCTGCCAATGTAGCATTTTCAACAAACGACTTTTTAATCCCCTGTGATATATCCTCTATCGTTCGTGCCATATCAATCAAAAGTTAAATCAAAAGTTTCATCAAACACTCCCAGCCCCATATCTACAGACGTTGCGGGGATTATACTATTTATGCAATAATACTCCCTTATCGGTTTGTCGACGACGTCCCCGACATTATACTCAAGCGAAACTCCCGGCTGTAAATCAACGGTTATATCTTGTATATTGTTAGTAGCGGCCAAAGCGAAAACTCCCGCTATGCTACCATACAGTTGTAACGCTATATCAAAAAGCGATTGTTTATGCAATACTATATATATCATCTCTTACGTATTTTAAATATCATATAAATACCGATTAAGACAACCAACACCCAAAATCCCCAAACACAAGTACGCTGAAATTTGGTTAATTTGTTGACAATAATCGTCTGGCTCGTTGCAGATTCCCTATATCGATCCTTAAGAGTTAAATAAATCGATAAACTATCCACTTTTGCGGTTGCCGTAAGAATATTATCTTTTATATCTATTTGCGGAGGCAATAACCTTTTTCCAGCCTGTAATTCATTTATTCGGTCAATCAATACATTTCCCGCTGAATCGCACTCCAACAAAGCTATCAGCAAAGAGCTGTCGGGAGATATTTCAACAACCGTATCCCGTAATGTTTCGACAACCGTTTCGGTTGTCGTATTTGGTACATATATAGTACGTGTACAACTTGCAAAAAACAGAATCAAAATGATAATATAAACCCTCATAAATTTACGTTTAAACATCAATTACCAATTTACCCGTATCATCCAAAGTTACCTCCGGCTGTATATAGCCAATCGCCTCTAACTGCACTTTTATCTCCCGTAACAACTCATCGGTTTTGTCCGAAGATTTAAGGTATTTATCCATTGAAACGCCCAATACCGGATAGTCCTTAAAATCGCCTTTATCGGACGATAACAATAATTTAATATTTTGATAATCCGTTTCTCCGATCTGCAATCCCCGGATAATTTTACCGTCATTATCGAATACCGGATTTATATCCAAATCCCCGTATTGCTCACTTAACAATATCCCCGTCATCATTGATATACGATTTTACTTTCCAAATCATTTTGTTTTGTTGTGCCCGGATCACCGATTATCGGAGTCGGCATAATCGCTCCGGTTGCTGTTCCGGACACCGGGTGTGTATGTGCTTTATAGCTGGTTATCAAATCGGACAAAGATTGCTCGATCTTTCGCAATCGATCGAATAAATATCCGGACAAAACAATACCTCCGGCCTCTTTACCTCCTAACCTGATCTCGTCCGCCTCCGACACCGCCAATAAATAGGCATCCATTGGATTTCCCTCAATTGTTATACAGGCGACAAGCGATTTATCTTTCGGATATATCGTTAATCCCTTTTTTATACCCGCAATTACATCGATCCGCACCCTATGCAATGTTGGCGCATCCTCCCGATTCACATCGCACATTCCGGTTTCTTTGTCAATATTAGTCGCAATACCGACCGTCACAGCCGCCGGTACACCTTGAATCAATTTACGGATCATTTGTTCAAAAGCATCTTCCGGAGTCATAATCTATAACTTAATTGATTAATACGCTCATAACCCGTATCCGATCCATACCGTATTTGTACCGAGTCAATCAAATATACGCCCTCCCGATCAAGTTCCCGGTCATCGATAATCTGTAAGCTGTCACCCGGCATCGTACGCGGCAAACCATAACCGGTAATCGAACCTTGATAACCGTCATAACTGATCGTTTGCAGCTCTTTGTCGGCCAATCGCTTAAGCTCGGATTCGGATGATACATAATTAAAATTTCGGGATATTACACGTGCATCGTTATCACTACTTCCTACTGTAATCCGTATTTTCTTACCGTTTTTCGACGGAGCTACAGCATTGATACGAAGTTTGGTATCTTCCTTACGATTGTATGTCAAATTATTCTTTTTGACATTTACCCCAAAAACATATTTATGCCGGTCAAAAACTCTAAACGAATACGGCCAATAACAATATGCGCACTTATTATCCGTATCGATTCGGGCATAAAAACCTATTTGCTGCTTTAAATCTTGTAGCGCACTATACCGAGATTGTCTGTTTATCTGCCAGCCGGCCGACAAATTAAGATCCGGGCAGTCGATTTTATATTCAGGCAGAATATATGATAATACAGACATTAACGTTGTCGATACCCAACTTTTAGTAAGTATATCTCCGTGTTTAAACGGGTATAAATCATCATCTAAATGCAATTTAACCGGCCAACCCGACTCTATTTTACGAATATACCCGGTAAACTCCGCATTGTACTGTCCGTCATATCCCAGTTCTAATTTAACCCTGTATCCAACACGTATATAATTATACAAGCTCTCTTTCGTAAGTCCGGGCAATGGTTGCAATGTCTGATATTCGCGAGGGATTACGACAAGAGCCGACCCGCCCAAATCCCGAACAGACAATTTTATTTCTGCACTGGATATATACGACATTTCAATGCCCCGACCATCCGGAGAGAGAACTGTAAATCGTGAATTTGCTGTCAAATAAGGCATTATTTTACAATTAAATTAAATTCGGCAGGTTTAGCGCTATGGGCAACAAGATTATAACGCACCGTGTCCGGATAACCTTCTACAAAATCATAGGATTGGCGATCGATCCAGATTGCCGTAATACTCATATCAGCAAGCAGCTTAGATGATACCGGTATAATACCGCGATAAGCGCAAAGAGCGTTAAGCCGGCGAACTTTATCGCCGGGATACTGATGCCTCTCCATATCCACTATAATACCGTCAATGTTAATTTCCCAACTCTGTAATCCGAAGTCTTCGACAATTTCGTTTTCATCTCCCCGGTCTATTACGGTAATAACCGTTTTTTTAGACCGGGAAAAGGAAAATAAGGGAGGAGGTGCGAGCACATCCGTGCTCTGATCAAAAGCAAACCGGTAAATTTCGCCGTCAACGGTCAACACCATATCTGCAAACTGCCGGTCTGCAACATTGATCGTATAACAATCCACAGCATAGTTATTAGGAGACTGCACTTTTTTTGTAACCAAAGCATTATTGAGAGCGATACCGGCGGTATATATACTTCTATCTATTGCTCCGGATACGTATGTCCCGGATGCAAGAGCTTCTCCAAAATCACCCACATGCCCGAAAGCACGCTGATACCTGTCAAACAAATCTATCTCAAATCTACTCATATTTTAACTCCTAAAATTCCCTGCCGGGCTAACCATTTTAATTGTTCTACCTTTTCGCACCATACATCCAAGCTTAGATATTCGGGATATGGAATATGAAAATAAAAGCTAATCAACGCATTATATTTACGGTCGGTATCCTTGCCGTCGTCGTCTATAATTACCGGATAAGCGGCTATATATTCCGCACGACGGCTTTGCGTAAAGGGATTAAACTCGATATTGCATTAACTGTCGCATAAAAAAGTCCGTCATCAGCTTTAACCTCCTCCTTATGCGTCAAAAGGCATGCATTAACCAATAATTCTTTTGCTTTTAACGGATTCGACTCTATCCATTTCTCAAACTCCGAAGTAACAACCCTGTCGGGCACGCAGACAATAACAGTTAAATACTCGTCGCCGTTATCATCTTTAGGGAGATCGGCATAACGTAACCGATTACCGTATTTCTCTTTCAACGTCGCTAAAAGTTCCGGAGTAATACCTGCCGGAAGTCTTTGTTCTTTTTCCATTCTTATACTTTTTGTGATTGATAATTGATGTCCAATACAAATAAATCATACTGATACGCCAGTCCCATTTCAGTTGTAACACTACGCCCTTGACTGCTAAATTTAGCCGTAATCGTATCGTTTATCACTTCATTGTATTCATCGACATAAGTTACATTAATATCAAAAGGCTTGATGCTCAGTAAATCTCCTCCTGCCGCCTTTTCAATGGGTACGATACCGGCAACTAAAATCGTAATGCTTGCCGTATGCTCTACCTTGCCCATAGACCAAGAAGCCGCCCGATTGCTGCTAATCGTATGATTCAACTGATGTTCCTGTGTAGTTCCATAACTCAATTCCGTTACATGTTCCCAGATATTGCCTAATGCGGTAACTTCAACATTCCCGCCGTCATAAGCTTTGCCATTCTTCCGTATTTTCATACCAACGACCGTTTTATATTTATAACTCCGTTTATACGCCCTATGCAGCCTATCGGCATCCAGTCATAGGAGACGTCCAAACTTTTATTTCCAGTCACTAAATCACTATCCGGATCGACAGTCGTTTCTCCGGCAGATATTTCTCCGGCAGCACTCATTCGGGCAAATACATCATCTCCGAATCCCTCATAATACCGAATCATTCCGGTTGTCAATTTACCGGTACGATCCAAAGGTGGCGAGCTTTTGATTTTAGGCAAATACGCTTCGTATAACTCTCTGAATACTTTGCAATTGGTACGAGCTAACGCCATACTCGACTCACTCATATTTCCGTCGGCATCGATAACCTCACGAGCGCAGTTATGCCCGTCATTAAAAACAGCAATACCCGAATAATACTCGGCAAGTATATAGCCTTTTGTATTAAGTGTCTCAAGTTCCGCCTCCTGATCCTTAACTTTGACATGGTTAGACAAACCGGCATTGATCCATACACCCCGCGTCGCATCTGTTAACGGCATAGTTCCTACCTCACCGATATTGAGGCTGACCGGACGCTTTGCCATAGCCCCCAACAGCGTGCCGATCGCAGCATAATATTGAGCTTCATTCTTTAGGCTATCCGCAAAATCCCAATCCTGACCGATAACAACAGATACATTCGGAGCATTAAATTCCGTTTCCGAAATTTTAAGATCACGAAGATTCAGTACTGATGCCGCCTGCCCCGCATATCCAGCTCCCTCCAGCCCGATGCATAATGGACGATTCGTTGAAAATGTCCAGTCCGATAACGCCTGTGCAGCCTGTATTGCCTCCATTAATCCTTGAGGCATACCGTCAACTTTTGCGACAGACATTTCCGGCAAGTAGGCAAAACCGAGATTAAAAATATTTCCGTCAGCCTGCGCAATCATCTTTTTAACACTTTCCGATTCTATGAGAGATTTAAAAGATTTATCTCCCTCGGAAACACTCAATAACCAAAGTACAGCTCCCGATCCGGATACCCGAAAATATTCCGATATATGATGTGTCAGCAAAGTATCCGTGATGCCATAAGATGCAATATCATCCACCGTGTAGAGGGTTATCGGTTTATCTTCTTCAAGATAAATTTTCCCTTCGACCGGGCTTTTGGGTTTTGTCGTCCCGAAATACCCTACCAAAGCAGAACATTTGACATAATCCGTCAAAGTGTTCGCCCCGGTGCGACCTTTAGTCAGTGTTAATCTGCTCATCTTTGTCGTCCTCCGTTTTCATTATAGCCACACAATCAATTACCTTGATCTTCTTGCGGTCATCCACACTGTTATAAGCATTGCATTTATCGGTAAAATACTCTCCTTTGTCATTCACATACACCTTTCCGACACCATATTCTTTCGCAATACGCTTTGCCGTCTCATTCATATCTTTATTTACTTTAGCCATGACTCCTCCTTATTTTATGCTGATTTTTTACTTACGATAGCGGCGCACGCTTTTTTGGCCTGTTGTGGCAACACGATAAACCGGTTGGTAAAACTTATCAGATTACGCTTGTACAAAGGATCTTTTGCGGCTTCCGAATAGTACATTTTAGTGCTACCCACCGCTTTAAACATGCGGGGAACGTAAAAAAATACAGATGCTTCATAGTCTCCGTCGGCAGGAACAGCCCCGTATGATTTTTTTGCCAAATCCTGCCCGAACAAGGGACAATTCACCGCCTCGTAAATTTCAAACCCGAACATTTTGTAAATCACTCCGCTTTCGTAATTATGATATTGATCTTTAAATTTCTGATCTACCATTAACAAGTCGTTGACATGGACGCTACACAATACCAAACGTCGGCCACGTTTAGGTACTTTCAGTTTATCAAGTTTGTTTTTAAGCGACAGGATGTCCGCACGGGTAAGACGCAAACGACCGTCTGTCACCTCCCCTGAGGTGAGCAATACCGGAGTATCCGTCGTATTCGAAGCCGGAGCAAGGGCATGGATTGCTTTATCCAAATGCGCTTCAGCTAATTTATTGCCATGACGTTCTTTGACTAAAGCGATCTTATCATAAGACAATGCGTACAACTCATCATCGGTAATAGAAGTAGCCTTTGTCTCAAATTTGCTCAGTTTGATAGCAACATCCCCGTCCGCTAAAGTTTCTACATCAAGCGGGTATGTCTTATTATCAATTAACACCGTAGGATCACCGGACACATCATTAAGGTGTATGACATCATTTTCAGCATGAGGCGAAAAATCGGGTATTCCGTCCAAAAACGTGCCCTGTTCGGCATGTGTAAAGTGCTCGACAACCTTACCCGTCCAAATTTCCGTATATACGGTTTCAGATAAAACTCCAAATTGGCGCGGGAAGAAACAGGATGCCAAACCAACGGCATTTAACGTTAATGCACCATACAACGGATCAACTCCCGCTAATCCGGCAATTGTAGCGCCGATCAAAGCATTAAGCAACAGCGCAAAAAACATTTTAGCAAACTTCATTTTCATCGTATTTTACTCATTAAATTAAATATTCGGTTCTACTCCGTACTTCGCCTTATAAAGAGCCTTGAATTGTTCCGGATCATCTTTTCGCATACGGTCAAGTACAAGAGGGTTCTCGTTCTGATAATCATCCCAGCTTTTCTGAGGTTGACCGCCATGCCCGGCAGCAGCATCGATCATTGCCGAAAAAGTGACTTTTTGTCGATATGGGGAAATCGCAGCCCTCAATGCTTCCATGCCAACCTTTTTCCCTATCGCTTCAAACTGCGTTCTCTGCTCGGCGGTAATTTTATCTTTTACACTATCCAAGATAAGAGTTCAGAGCATTTTCCGCCTCCGTCCGGGCTTCTCGTTCCGCCTGTAATTTTGCATCGATAGCGGCATAAATTTCGGCATCTGTGCTGTTTTCGGTTACCCCGGTCAAACCAAACCGGTCAATCAATTCTTTTTTGTTCATAAAATTTTGATTTTTAGTTGTTTTTTCGGTCAAATAAGCACTATACAGAGAATATACAGATTGCTCTCCCATGAGAGAAATTTCGGCTTTAGGAAAAACTTTTACCCCCTCGGCGACGCGATCTACAATGCCGTCGATCAAACCTGCATTCAAAGCCTCCTCGGCGGTAAACCAAGTTTCGGATTTCAGCCAATCCGTTACAGTTTGTTCAGATTGCCCCGTACGCGAAACAACTGCTTTAACAAAGTTTGTCTGCATTTTTTTGAGGGTTTCCGCAATTTTCAGATGATCCTCCGCCGTACCTCTGCCGTCACAACCTCCCGCCGGGGCATGTAACATAATATAAGCGTTTTCACTCATGTAAACTTTTGAAGCAGCCATTATGACAATACCCGCCATACTGGCCGCAATGCCGTCAACATAACAATATACAGGTATAGGATTATTCAATATCGCATTGAATATTGCCGTGCCCTCGATTACTGATCCTCCATAACTATGGATGTGCATATCTATATGGTCTGCCTTGCTATCTACAACTTGTAATCGTTTCGTTAAATCGGCGGCATTATTATACCAATCTGTAATATCTCCGTATAGTCTTATTATAGCCATTTGTTTTTTTTTGTTTGCATGTCAAATGTATATGGAATTTTACAGCCTGTAAAAATTCAATATATCACTTATAGCCAACCAAATAACGGTTAGAGACTTATTAGTTTTTAACATGTTTTCGAATGACTTTTGTGTAAACAAAAGCAACGTTTATGGCGAAAAAAGAAGATAAAAAAGACTACATGAAACTGCGGGCGACTGCAGAAGAGCTTTTCGTCGGGCAAGGTATGTCCGGGCGGGAGATAGCAGACTTGCTAAATGTCAGCGAGGTAACCGTGAGCAACTGGCGTAAAGGGCGGGAAGGTGAAAAAACATGGGATGACAAACGCAAAGAGCTGCAGATGTCCCCGGTACGCATCAAAGAAAAACTTCTCGATGAAGCCAAAAAGATTGCAGACGGAGAACCTTCTACTATCGATGCTGACAAGTTGAGCAAGATTGTAGCGGCAATTGACCGGCTCGACAAAAAAATATCGATCCGAATCATTGCCGATGTGCTTAAAGAATGTGACAATTGGCTGGTGGAAACCGATCCGTCACAGGCTCTCCTGCTAAGCAAATATCATAAACAATTTTTACAGTACCGCATCTCTCTCGAAGTATAATTAATCAGCGTTTAAATGGATAATAAATATTATAAAATACTGCTTGATTACGACAAGCATTGCAGGCGAATCGCATCTGCAACGACCATAAAGATCAATGAATCTGCAAAAGAAAGACAAAAGCGGATCGGTTGGCTTGAAAAAGATTATATACGCTGGTTCGAATATCATTTTCCGAACTATGCCAAATGCAAATGCGCATGGTTTCACCGCAAACTCGCAGAAATCATAATCAAAAACAAAAAATGCCGGACACTGGCCGAATGGTACAGGTCTGCCGCAAAATCAGTGCATATCGATATGGGCATACCCCTATATCTTTATCTGGTTACGCAAGACCTGCATTACATGCTGCTAATCGGTGAAACAGAAGACAAAGCAGACAAATTGTTATCCGGCATACAGGCACAACTTCAGTACAATAAAAGGCTCATAAACGATTACGGTGAACGATTCAAATTCGGATCATGGGCGGACGGTGATTTCATAACGACCGACGGGGTTAAATTTACGGCTATCGGATTCGGACAAAGTCCCAGAGGTGCAAGAGAGGGCGAAAATCGTCCGGATTATATAGTTTGTGACGATACCGATAACCGTCGCCATGTCAATAACGACCGGTTAATGGAAGACGGAGTAAATTACATTACCGAGGATGTTTGGGGATGTTTCGACAATACGGACGACAGTACCGAGCGATTTGTGTTTGCAAACAACAACTTTCATAAAAACAGCATTACAAACCGACTTAAGAACTATTTTCAAGTATCTCAAAAACGGGCAAAACAAGAGGGCGATGACTCGATTTTTCATGTGCTCACCATTAACGCCGTAAAAGACCTGTCATCGTTTATACCGGAATGGCCGGAAAAAACAACAGCCGAATACTGGCGCAAAAAATTCCGGGATACGCCATACCGGAGCTTTATGCGCGAATTTATGAACACCCATATTGCCGAAGGAACGATCTTTAAGCCCGAGCACATCCGGCACGGCAAAATGTTGCCGTTATCCAAATACGACGCTCTCTGTTTTTACGGAGACTTATCTTATAAAGACGCCGGAGACTACAAGGCTCTTATTCTGGTAGGAAAAACAGGCCGGGAGTATCATATCATACATACATATCTTTCGCGTGGCAGTAGGGCTAAATGCGCAGCATGGCTGTACGACCTCTACGAAAAAGAGCATCTTGACCGATATAATATCCGCTACTATATAGAGGGACTGTTCGCCATGGACGAATTTGTCAACGACTTCGACACGGAGGGCGACAAACGCGGGTATTATATTCCTGTCGTTGCTGATAAACGGCCTAAAGAGGGTAAATTCGACCGGATCGAGAGTCTTGCCGGATTTTTCGAACGAGGCGGTGTGGTTTTCAATATCGCAGAAAAAGACTATCCCGACCAAGCAACGCTCATCGATCAATTCTATGCCTTCGAAAAGGGCAGTAGGGCAAATGATGACGGACCGGATGCCGTACACGGCGCATTTGCAAAACTCAACAAAATAACCTTTGTCGAAAAGTTCGATCCGGTAATTATCGGCCGGAAAGAATTTATAGGCAAATCAAAAAACAGATACTGACATGGCACGAAGATTTTTACAAGACAGCGATTACAGCGACCAGATACGGGACGAGATACGCAATCTGCTTGACGACAGCGACGACAGCCGCCTCTTACGGCAAGCCGAACATAAAACCATAGCACAGATGCGCAACTGGCTTACATCACGTTACGACTGCGACAAAATATTCGCACCGGCCATAGAGGGAGAACCGGACACACGCGACGCTTTTGTCGTGATGATCGCCATTGACATTACACTGTATCACCTCTGGAGTAAAGAACGGGGTAAAATACCTCAAATCCGGTCAGACCGATATCAGGATGCCCTCGATTGGCTCAAAAGTGTAGGTAACGGAGAAACGATTGCCGACCTGCCGGCAAAACCGCAGGACGACATGACGGGAGGGGTACAAATTTACTCTCTGTACAAACCGAACAACAACAAGTATTAATAAACGCCCGTAGAGCCGTTTAAGCGCATTTAAACAATACCCTAAAATCAAAAATAGTATATGAGTACCAAATTTAAAAAATATACCCGTAAACAGCCTTATTTTAACCCGACCGCAAAAATCGACCGGACAAATGGAATGAAAGATCGGAATGATACTTTCATAACAAAGATAATTGCAGAGTTCAAAGACAGACAACGCGCCGAAATACAAAAATGGAGACGTGCGCTATCTGCCGCTACAGACCCCGAAAACCCGGTTTTATATCCGTTGCAGGACTTATACGATAACCTGTCTTCTGACGGACATTATATATCACAAACAGAAATGCGCAAAGCCGCGACCCTGTGCAGTAATTTTTCGATCAATGACCCGTCGGGAAAAGAGCAGGCCGGCAAAACGGCCTTTTTCAAACAGCAATGGTTTTATGATTTTATGGAAGATGCGCTGGACTCGATCATCAGAGGTTACACGTTGCTGGAGCTGGTAAATCCGCTAAAACCCAAGTTCCAACTTATTCCGCGCCGCAACATCGTACCGCTAAAACATAAAATACTGTTATCCGTATCCGATAGCAAAGGGGTAGATTATGTATCATTTATCGGAGATACTTTGATCGAAATCGGTAATCCCGACGATTTAGGATTGCTGTCCAACCTCTGCGGACAATTGATCTGGAAACGCAACGCGCAACAGTCGTGGGCTGAATTTTCCGAACGTTTCGGCATGCCGATGATTACCGCCACGACAAACAAAAGTTCCGACGCCGAGATTGCAAAAATCCGGGCAATGCTGGCAACTTTAGGAGAAGCGGCACAGGCTGTACTGCCGGAGGGTACGACTATTGATATAAAACCGGCTGCCGGCAGCGATTCTTACAATGTTTATGACAAACAGATAGACCGGATAAACACGGAAATCAGCAAAGCTATATGCGGAGGTACAATGGTATCCGATGACGGTAGCAGCCGGTCTCAATCCGAAGTGCATGAGCGTAATCTCGACGACAAGATCGCCGCACGGGACAAAAGGATCATTACTTTTATTACAAACGACCAGCTCATACCGATGCTCGCACGCTTCGGACATGATCTGAACCCGGAAAAGGATATTTTCACTTTTGATCAGACCTACGAACTTACCCTAAAGGAACAATGGGACATTGTCAATCAGGCATCATATCGGTATGACATCCCCGCCGATTGGGTAAGCAAAACTTTCGGATTCCCGATTATCGGTGAAAAAGAAGTGCAACCCGGATTATTCAATATGACCGCACAGTATAAAGAACCGAGCCCCGGAATCGGCAGCGGAGGATTTTACGAAAATTTTCGTTAGGGGGATCGCCGAAGGCTCAGGCCGATCCCCCGCTATTATACGAGCCGTGTCCATATTGCGGAGGTTTTCGTCCGTCTGCAAAGAATGAGCCGATCGACTCTATGGAAGACGAGATCAACCGTATAGCGGAGATAATTCTATCGGGAGGCACACCCGCCCACGATGCCAGATTGCTGTCCGGGACAGTTAAACAATTATCCGCATCCATGGCAAAAGGATATACCCGGCCGATAGAGCAGGTCAAATGGGACACCCCGGACGCCGATATGATCGACAACCTGACCCGAAACATATACCAGTTCTCGGCAGCAAAAAACTGGCAGCAGTTACACGACATGACATCGGCATTGCATGACGGCGAGCGCATTGTTTCCGAATCCGAATTTTTTGACCGGATAAATGCCATTAACGACAAGTACAATAAAAACTGGCTGCGAACCGAACGCAACTCCGCAATAGCCGGAGCACAAATGGCGTCCCGGTGGGCACAGTTCCAGAACGACAAAGAGGCAATTCCGTTACTGACATACAGAACCGTCGGAGACAGTAATGTCCGCCCGGCACATCAGGCATTGGACGGGATCACCCGGCCAATCGACGATACGTTCTGGAAAACCAATTATCCGCCTAACGGCTGGGGATGCCGCTGCGACGTGGAACAAGCCCCCGGACGCTCACGACCGACACCCAAAAACCGCATTCCGAACGTCCCGATACCGGAAATGTTCAAAACCAACTTGGCGGACGCCGGACTTATATAC
>OOAT01000863.1_pt1 | contig 14416 bp, 10 predicted proteins | sample 1671441 | NCBI WGS metagenome assembly OOAT01 (sample SAMN06348157, study PRJEB24527) | human gut metagenome | biome: human gut; feature: ankylosing spondylitis patient; material: feces | host: Homo sapiens | place: China | collected 2015-10 | reverse complement strand
ATGAGGTCCCCGGTTCAATCCCGGGTCCCGCTACTTGATAAGAATAAGGCATTTGGGAGGCTTCCACTTCTGGGTGCCTTTTTCTTTTTATCTCTTCGCGAAATCATTGTGAAATCTTCAATTACATTTCTACCAGAAGCCAACGTTGAACAATAAAAATAGCCTCAACTTACAAAAAATTGAGGCTATCGAAATATCATTTAAAAAGTTTTTCTATTCCCATTCTATAGTCGCATTAGGTTTCGGCGACATATCATAACAAACGCGATTTACATTCTTCACTTCTTTCAGAATACGGTCTGTTATCTTCATCAGGATAGGCCAATCAATCGGCTCAATAGTAGCCGTCATAGCATCCACCGTATTGACAGCGCGAATAATAACCGGCCAATCAAAAGAACGAGCATTATCACGTACACCCACGGATTTAAAATCAGGCACTACTGTAAAGTATTGCCATACTTTTTTATCCAGTCCGGCAAGTTGGAACTCCTCACGCAGAATGGCATCGGATTCACGCACTGCCTCCAAACGATCACGTGTAATAGCACCTAAACAACGTACACCCAAACCAGGTCCAGGGAACGGTTGACGGTAAACCATTTCATAAGGTAAACCTAACTCCAAGCCACAAGCACGAACTTCATCTTTAAATAATTGGCGTAATGGTTCTACAAGTTGGAACTTTAAATCTTCGGGCAAACCACCTACATTATGGTGAGATTTCACCATTTTAGCAGTTTTCGTTCCACTTTCCACAATATCCGGATAAATAGTACCTTGACCTAAGAAATCAATACCGTTCAGCTTACGCGCTTCTTCTTCGAACACACGAATAAACTCGCCACCAATAATTTTACGTTTCTGCTCCGGATCTTCTACACCAGCCAACTTATTCAGAAAACGATCGGTTACATCTACATACACAAGATTTGCCTTCAACTGGTTGCTGAATACCTCAACCACATCTTCAGACTCTCCCTTACGCATCAAACCATGATTAACATGTACGCATACCAGATTGTTACCAATAGCTTTCAGAAGTAAAGCAGCTACCACAGAGCTATCAACTCCACCCGACAGGGCCAACAATACTTTCTTATCGCCCACCTGACGCTTAATCAATTCTATCTGGTCATTGACAAAGTTCTTCATGTTCCAGTTAGCTTCAGCTTTACAAGTATCGAAAACAAAAGACTTTACTGCAGCCTTTATAGCCTCGATATCATCTGTAAATTCTGCCAACTTCACTTCACAAGTTGCTTTATCATGCCCTGCAGCCATGACAGGAATTCCCAAAGTATAGATAGCCGGATTTATATCAATAGCAACGCCATCGATTACATTATTCGGGCCACCATTGATAATAATACCCTTTACATTGGGCAATGCTTTCAGTTCTTCTACTGTGATATCGTGAGGATAAATCTCACTATAAACTCCTAATGCACGGATGGCGCGAGCCAATACCGTATTCTCATGACTACCCAAGTCAAGGATAACAATCATATCCTGCTTCATCTGATTTTGGTTGTTTTTAAGTTATTGTATTGTTATTATTCACTATCATTTTTCAAACGGTCTGCAAATATAAAGATTTTTAGAGAGACTATAATGCATTGATTCTCTAAAGTTTCAGAACAGAGTAACGTTTTTCTTACAACTATAGTATTCCAAAAAGAACTGAAACAACATAGTACGCGGCCGGATAGCAATAACCTGATTCTTCCATACAACCTTTTAAAATCTACGCTTTCAACCGCATCACAAACCGGCTACCCTTACCCAATTCACTCTCTACTGTCAACGTACCACCATGAGCTTCCACAAAATCCTTGGAAATAGATAATCCCAGACCACTACCTTGTACTTTCGTACCCGGAACACGGAAGTAACGATCGAATATACTTTGATGATAACGCGGATCAATGCCTTTTCCAAAATCCTGCACATACAATTCGATTATATTTCCGTCTTGTCTGGCACCGATAATCACACGACCGTTCTCTTTTGAATAACGTATGGCGTTACTCAATAAGTTTGTCAATACCCATGCTATTTTTTCACTGTCAACAAACAGTTTGCCGATTTTTTCTTCCGGATATTCCACTTCAATTTGAATATTGAATTTGTCAGCTTGCACCTGATTAGCCTTAATTGCATATTCAATCAATTCAATCGGTTTCGTAATCTTTGGCATCAATTGGAGCTTACCGGCTTCTACCTGAGTCATATTCAGCAGTTCCCCCGTAATGCTAAGCAGACGCTCACTATTCTCTTTAATACTTCTGGACAGTTGCTCCTGCTCATCATTCAAGGCTCCTACCCGTTTATCTTCCAATAGGTTAAGACTCATCATGATAGCAGCGATCGGAGTTTTCAGTTCATGTGAAATCGTAGAGATAAAAGTAGTTTTTGCCGAATCAAGCTCTTTAAACTCGGTTATATTCTTCAATAAAATCACATCTCCTAACTTTTTTGATTCATCCTTCTTCGCATCTGTATTGTTAATCGGAATGTAGGAAGCCTTGAAATAACTTTCCTTATTATCTGCATAAATCTTTAAAGGCTCTTTCTGATCACTTGGCGTCACCAACTCACGAATTAGCCGGCGGAGCAAGTCATTCTTCAAAGAAAGTTCCTCTGCCGATTTACGAATCACATTTTCCCGTTTCATATTCAGGATACTTAATGCTTCATCATTGATAAACAAAATCTCACGTTCCGTATTCAGACCGATAATCGGATCGTCAATACTATTAACAATAGCCTCTATAAACTTTTTAGCTGAAAGAATATCCGACAAAGTACTTGCACGATATTCGGTCAAACGTTCCGCCATCCGGTTAAAACTGTCAGCCACTTCACGGAACTCTTCATTGTCACTCATGTCGAGACGTTTCTCATAATTATGATTGGCTATTTCAAGAATACCATCTTTCAATTCCTTCACAGGTTTGCTAATACTACGTGGTAGCCAGTACAACAAACCCAATCCAGTAAATATACAAATACCCCCAGTGATAGAAATCCACAATAAAGCTCGCTCTAACCCAGGCATAGCAGCAGGACTATCAGGTTCCGTTGCTGTCAAAATCTGAAGGTTAACTACAGAAAGTGTTACCAGCAAAATTATCATTCCTGCCAGCATCCCAATGCCTAGCACCAGTTTCGTTTTAATATTCATAACTTTCATACGGATTAATATTATGCAAGTATAATCAAATCTATATTAGCTTGCGACAAATTATTTAAAAATCTTCTATATTTCAATACGGAACAGATGGCTCCCGGTAATCTCAAGTCAGGTGATCCCATACAAACTGTTGAAATCTGCTTGTCTTTACATGCCTTTACAATACTCTCCAAGATATCTCTAGACTGTACCTGTAACACTTCTCCCCCCAATTCCGTTACCAATTTAAAATGGTTCAACAGATAACGCTGCCTAGCCAAATCAATCCTATCCATACTCTCTTTCGGAGTTTGCACATACAAAGCAATGAAAGTCGTATTATATCGCGTTGCCAATCGCGCTGCCTTTCGGATAATTCGTCGCGGTGTTTTCTCATGACTACTGATACATGCCAAAAATTTTTCATGCCTCAACCCGACAGCTACTCCCATCACCACTTCATTCTCCACCTTCTTCTCTACCCTAAGAGCTACTTCCTTCAGAGCCAACTCACGCAATTGTAATATATTCTCTGCACGGAAAAAATTATCGAGCGCAGTCTGAATCTTTTCCGGACGATAAATCTTTCCCGCTTTTAACCGAGTGATTAGTTCTTCTGCTGTCAAGTCAATATTCACCACCTCATCCGCTTCCTGAATCACACTATCGGGGACCCGTTCTTTTACTTCAATACCCGTAATCTCCTGTACTTCTTCATTCACACTTTCAATGTGCTGAATATTAATTGCCGAAATCACATTGATTCCTTCATCCAGCAATGTCATTACATCTTGCCAACGTTTCTCATTCAGACTCCCTTCCACATTGGTGTGTGCTAGTTCATCCACTATCACAATTTCGGGATGAAGACGGATAATGGCATCCAAATCCATTTCTTCCAACTCCTTTCCCTTGTAGAAGATCTTACGTCGCGGAATGACAGGAAGTCCTTGTAGCATCGCTTCCGTCCCGGCGCGTCCATGAGTCTCGATATAGCCGATTTTCACGTCCACACCATTTTCCAGCAGTTCATGCGCCTCCTGAAGCATACGATATGATTTTCCCACTCCGGCTATCATACCAATGTAAACTTTAAATTTACCCCGCTGGGATCTCTTTATCAGATCCAGAAAATGCTGTACACTTTGTTCTCTATCATCCATATTTTATCTGTTATTTTAAACATTCCAACCCGTAGTAATCATCACGATCACCACGGGTTTCACAAAAATTCATGAGTTTATTTTATGGCCTTAAAGTTACGCCAAATACTAAATGGGCGTCCTCCAAACGTGGATTCCATATAGCCTGTACAAATATAGGCAATGAAAACTTATCATTAAAATTTATTGCTTTCGTTGCTTTCAAAGCTAGGTTCGTCACTGCAAACCCATTCACATTATACTGCGGAGTCTTATAAGGAACCACTCCACAAGTAGCATTCAGATCAACTCCTTTCACACTGAACGGATAATTCAGTTCTACGTAAGAAGAGTATGCCTGCTTTTCCTCCCCCTCATCAGTCGTTTTTCTGTCAGCACCGGCAAACATGGTATACCATGCGATAGATAACGGGAACTTTTCAATAGGAAGCGTATAAGCTAACCCTGCTTCAAAATGATGTCCGGTGTCTCCACTTTTAAAATGGAAATAATTATTGGTAAGTTCTCCATTAGCCACATCAGCTTGTCCGTCCCACCAAAGAGTGGCTACAGAAAGTGTCGGTCCCGCTTCACCAAACTTATAAGCTGCGGTTAGGTCAATTTCTTTATTACTCTCACTCAAACTGGTTGAGCCCCATGCAGTAAGCGCGAAATTACCTACGCTAAATCCCAAAGTCGGCTGAAAGGAAGCGGCTCCCCCCTGATAAATACCACGCCATACATACGAACTTACCAAATCACCTTGTATAGTAAACTCTTGTGCTTGTGCATTGCTAGTTCCCAACATACATACGGCTGCTACAGCCATTGTTCCTAAAATACTCTTTTTACTAAAAAAACTTTTCATACTTTTTATCTAATTCTATTTTATGTTCCTGTAAAAAAGCAGCGCCCCATCCAACCCTGTTAATTTGAACCGCGGCATAACCCAAACGGTCCGGACAGGAACGCTGCTCAATCTTCATCTACTTATTGCTTTCCTCTAAAGCGATATTCAATTTCAAGACATTCACCTTTTCTGTTCCCAACAACCCCAAAAACGGTTTTTCTATGCTTTTATCAACAATCGCTCTTACTTGTTTTTCTGTTAATCCACGTGCTTGTGCTACTCTCTTCACTTGTACATACGCACATTGAGGAGTGATATTAGGATCCAGTCCCGAACCACTGGCCGTAACCATTTCGGCAGGCACATCCGCACGATTCAAATAAGGATGATGTACAAGGAAAGTATCAATACGCGCTTTCACTTCATCCAGATATTCTTGATTCGTAGGCCCTTTATTACTACCTGCGGAACTCGTCGCATCATACCCGTCACCGGCAGAAGAAGGACGTCCCCAGAAATAAATATCTTTTGTAAACATCTGACCCACATTGGCTGCTCCCACTACTTTCCCATCCAGCGTAGCCACCTCGGCATTTCCTTTATTAGGACCTGCTACCTGTGCGAACACCCACAGGATAAGGATATAGAACACGGAGAAAAAGACACAAAAAGCAAGTGTTATTTTTAAAGACTTCAATAAAGTTTTCATTGCTATTGTTTTTTAATTAAAAGAATAAACCTACTACTAAATCTATCAATTTGATTCCCACGAAAGGAGCAATCACACCACCCACACCATAGATCAGCAGATTACGGCGAAGCAAAGCACTTGCACCTATCGGTTTGTATTGCACACCACGCAAAGCCAGCGGAATCAGAATCGGAATAATAATCGCATTAAAAATGACTGCCGAAAGAATGGCGCTTTCAGGACTATGCAGATGCATGATATTCAGAGCAGCCAGTTCAGGAATAGCAATCATAAACAAGGCAGGAACAATTGCGAAATATTTGGCCACGTCATTGGCAATAGAGAAAGTAGTCAGCGTACCACGTGTCATCAACAATTGTTTACCGATTTCCACAATCTCGATCAATTTCGTCGGATCGTTATCCAAGTCGACCATATTACCGGCTTCCTTTGCTGCCTGTGTACCACTATTCATGGCTACACCCACATTGGCTTGTGCCAGAGCAGGAGCATCGTTCGTTCCGTCTCCCATCATTGCAACCAATTTACCAGCCTGCTGTTCCTTCTTGATATATTCCATCTTATCTTCCGGTTTAGCTTCAGCGATAAAATCATCCACACCGGCTTTTTCAGCAATATATTTTGCAGTTAACGGGTTATCCCCTGTCACCATGACCGTCTTCACTCCCATCTTACGCAGACGTTCGAAACGTTCCTGAATACCCGGTTTGATAATATCCTGCAACTCAATGACACCGGTCACTTTCTTGTTTACACATACTACCAACGGCGTACCACCATTGCTAGAGATAGAAGAGATGATCTCTTCCACTTCTTTCGGAAATTCATTTCCTTCACCTTCCACCATCTTACGGATAGCATCGAAAGCACCTTTACGAATCTGTGTTCCATCTGCCAAGTCTACTCCCGAACATTTAGTTTCAGCCGTAAACTTAATCATACGCGCTCCCGTTGTATTCAGGTTACGCATACGGATGCCCGACTCGCGTCCCAGTTCTACGATAGACTTACCCTCCGGCGTTTCATCGGACAAGGAAGACAACAGACAAGTCTCCACAAAATCGTGCAAATTGACACCCGGAGCCGTATGGAAATGAGTTGCTTTACGGTTACCGATTGTGATAGTACCTGTTTTATCCAGCAACAACGTATCAATATCACCGGCAGTCTCTACTGCTTTACCGGATTTAGTAATCACGTTGGCACGAAGCGCGCGGTCCATACCGGCAATACCGATAGCAGAGAGAAGTCCACCGATAGTTGTCGGAATCAGACACACAAACAAAGAAATAAGCGAAGCAATGGTGATGACCGTATTACTATAGTCGGCAAACGGTTTCAAGGTAACACACACTATGACGAAAACAAGCGTAAAACCTGCCAACAGAATAGTCAACGCAATCTCATTCGGGGTTTTCTGGCGGGAAGCACCTTCTACCAGTGCAATCATCTTGTCGAGAAAACTTTCTCCCGGTTGAGTAGTCACCATTACTTTTATATGATCGGACAATACCTTCGTACCACCCGTTACAGAACTCTTATCGCCACCTGCCTCACGAATAACCGGAGCAGACTCGCCGGTGATAGCACTTTCATCAATAGAAGCCAAGCCTTCAATAATCTCACCATCGGAAGGAATCACGTCTCCGGCCTCACAAACAAATACATCTCCTTTCTTCAACTGTGAAGAACTGACAGTAACGATTTTATTGCCTTCCACTTTCTTAGCCGGTGTCTCTTCACGAGTCTTACGCAAGCTATCGGCCTGTGCTTTACCACGTGCTTCGGCAATAGCTTCAGCAAAATTGGCAAACAACAAGGTTGCAAACAGAATGATAAACACGGCAATATTGTAAGCAAACGAACCTTGTGAAGAGTTTACAATGGAGTAGAGCGTTACGAGCAGCATGACCACTGTAGCCACTTCTACTGTAAACATAATCGGGTTCTTTATCATCATCCGCGGGTTCAGTTTCACGAATGACTGTTTCAAACTTTCTATAACTTGCTCCTTTGGAAACAAAGAAGCTGATTTATTATCTTTCATATCTTCTCTAATTCAGTATTACAAACTTAAATGTTCAGCAATTGTGCTCAATGCATGTACCGGGAAGAATGACAGCGCAGCAATAATGAAGATAACCACAAATGTCATGACTCCGAAAGTCAAAGTATCGGTCTTCAATGTGCCGGCACTTTCCGGAATGAATTTTTTCTGTGCCAGTAACCCGGCAATGGCAACCTGTCCGACGATAGGAATAAAACGGCTCAAAATCAGAACGATACCACACGTGTAATTCCAGAAATAAGTATTATCTCCCAAACCTTCAAAACCGGAACCGTTATTGGCAGCACAAGAAGTGTACTCGTAAAGTTGCTCACTTAAACCGTGGAATCCCAAATTGTTCAACCATCCACCTTCACTTTCCACAAAATCAGGGTGGTGCACATAAATATAACTTGAGAGTGCTGTAAATACCAAAATTACAAACGGATGAAGCAGAGCTACAATCGTAGCGATTTTCATTTCGCGGGCTTCCACTTTCTTGCCGAGAAATTCCGGCGTACGTCCTACCATCAAACCGCTGATAAACACTGTAATGATAATAAATGTATAGTAATTCATCCATCCTACACCTACACCGCCAAACCAGGTGTTAATCTGCATATTCAGCATCTCCATCATTCCGGACAGCGGCATAGTAGAATCATGCATACCATTCACAGAGCCATTAGAGGTTACAGTAGTTACAATACTCCATAATGCCGTTGCTCCGGCCCCCAAACGAACTTCTTTACCTTCCATCGCACCATTATCCTGCGCAATTCCCAATTCATCAATGCGTGGATTACCGCCCATTTCCTGACTGACATTAATACATACACCTACCAGAAAAGCGAAAAGCATTACTCCGAATATACTGTAAGCCAACTTCTTTCTGCGGGTATAGAATCCTAGCGCAAATACCATTGCCATCGGGATAATCAGGATAGACCAACATTCTGCCATATTAGTAAGATAAGTCGGGTTTTCCAACGGATGAGAAGAGTTTACACCAAAGTAACCACCACCATTCGTTCCTAATTGCTTGATAGGAACAATTGCAGCCGTAGGACCTTGAGAAACCATTTGTTCCTGGCCTTCCATCGTAGTCACTTTCATCTTACCATCAAATCCCATCGGGGTTCCCTGAAGAATCAGGATAAAACCTACAATCAGAGAAAGAGGCAATAAAATACGTGTACAGCTTATTACCAGAAATTGCCAGAAGTTACCAATCGTTTTGGTTGTTTTTGCAGCAATACTCTTCATAATACCTGCCATAGCAGCCATACCTGTTGCTGCGGTAATAAACTGGAATAGCATGATGACGAACAGTTGAGTAAAATAAGTCAGTCCGCTTTCACCGCTATAGTGCTGCAAGTTACAGTTCACCATAAAACTAATACAGGTATTAAATGCCTGATCCGGAGTCTGCGGTCCGTTGCCGTCCGGATTTAAGGGCAACCATCCTTGTGAAACCAAGAGTACCATTCCCCAGAAAAACCAGAAAGCATTCAAAATCAACAATGCTTTCAGGAATTGTTTCCAGTTCATTTCTTCATTGGGGTCGATTCCACAAACTTTATAAATGACTCTTTCGATAGGAGCCATAAAATCAGACCAGGTCTTTTCTCCTCTGTAGACCTTAGCAATGTATTTTCCCAGTGGATAAGCCAGAATCACCATCAAGGCTATCTGAACAACCACGCCTAAAATTTCTGTATTCATATACTTTTTACCTTAAACTGTGTGTGTTACTTTAAAACTTTTCGGGTTTGACGAGCACGTACATCAAATAACCGAAGATCGCAATACCTAATACGAATAATGCTGTGTACATAATCAATTCTCCTTTTTCTTTAAATATTTTCAAACCAGTCTACACATTTCCAAAATAGCCAGAAACAAGCGAAACCGCTTAACAGGCAGAAAATAAATGATAGTGTTATTCCCATGTTTTTACCTTTTAAATGATTACTATTATTTTTTTTACTCGCCACCCTTCATGCCAAATGCGTGCCACAAAAAACACACAGCAGATAACAGACTAATATTCAACAAAATACACATCACAAGAAACTTTCTATCCATCCAACATACCCTTCCATTTTGAAAAAAGGATTCTATTTTGAAAAGCTTTGTACTTTTCCAGAATTTCAGAAGAGAAAAAATAAGCAAATTATCACTTTGAAAGGGGGATTTTCATTTTGAAAAGGCAAGAGAAGGAAACATAATACTTATAATACACTGATAATAAGAGATTAACAACTAATATAGGTCTATTGGTATATGCTTTGCAAAGAGATAGATATGAAACTTTATATTATTGCAAACAGATTACCTGTCAAAGTAGCCGGCACAAACGGTAAATTCGCATTTTCGCGTAGCGAAGGCGGACTGGCAACAGGTTTGGATTCTCTTCAGACTTCTTATGAGAAGCACTGGATAGGTTGGCCCGGAATATGTGCCAATGAAGAAAAGGACCAACAGGAGATTAACGAGAAACTACAGGAAATGAATTTTCATCCGGTCTTCTTGTCGGAAAAGCAAATTGAAAATTACTACGAAGGATACAGTAACAGTACTATCTGGCCTTTATGCCATTACTTTTATGCTTATACCTTATATAAGAACTGTTTTTGGCAATCCTACCAGCAAGTCAACCGTCTTTTCTGTGAGGAGATTTGCCGACTGGTACGTCCCGGCGACAAAGTATGGATACAGGATTATCAGTTGATGCTACTTCCGGGAATGTTGAGGAAAATATATCCGGAACTCTGTATCGGATATTTCCATCATATCCCGTTCCCTTCCTACGAACTTTTTCGTATTCTGCCGGAGCGCGCCGAGATACTGAAAGGCTTATTAGGAGCCGACTTCATTGCTTTCCACACCCACGACTATATGCGTCATTTCATCAGTGCTGTAGAACGTGTATTACATCTCGATTTTAAATTGGATGAAGTACAGATCAACAACCGGGTGACCAGAGTAGAGGCATTACCAATGGGAATCAACTATGAATCTTATCATAAGGCCTCGGAAAATAAAGAAGTGCACCAAGCTATTGAACGTACCCGGAAACTTTTCGGCGAGCATAAACTGATCCTGTCAGTAGACAGACTGGATTACAGCAAAGGCATATTGCACCGTCTTCGTGGCTTTGCCACCTTCCTCGAACATCATGCTGAATATCACGGTAAAGTTACATTGGCAATGGTCATTGTCCCTTCACGCGACCATGTAGGCAGTTATGCGGAACTAAAAACAAAAATTGACGAAGAAATCGGCTCTATCAACGGACGTTACTCCACAATGAACTGGACTCCCGTCTGTTATTTCTATCATGGCTTTTCACTGGAAGAACTGACTGCCATGTACTATGTGGCCGACATAGCCCTCGTCACTCCACTTCGGGACGGAATGAATCTGGTAGCCAAAGAATACGTAGCTACCAAATGCGACAATCCCGGTGTACTTATCCTTAGCGAAATGGCAGGTGCCGCCGTAGAATTGACGGACGCTATCCAAATCAACCCGAACGATACAGAACAAATAGAAAATGCTATTTGCCAGGCACTTGAAATGCCCGAAGAGGAACAAAAACAACGCCTGCAACGTATGCAAAGCATTCTGTCCGTACAGACAGTCAACAAATGGGCAGCCGACTTTGTCAATGAACTGAACGCGACATGTATGAAAAATGATATGTTACGGAAAAAACGCATCGTAGCTGCCACCATCGCACAAATCAAGCTCAAGTATAACCAAGCCAAACAACGCCTGATTCTGCTGGACTATGATGGTACACTGACGGCTCTCAAACCACGTCCCGAGGATGCACAACCTACACCGGAACTCATTTCTATTCTACAACAACTGGCTAGCGATCCCGCCAATCATATTGTTATCAATAGCGGGCGGGATCACTTTACATTAGAAAAATGGCTTGGCTCCCTTCCTGTGTCTATGGCTGCCGAACATGGGGCTTTCTACAAAGAGAACGGGGTTTGGCATAAAAACATAAAGAAGATAGAATGGGGAGCAGGTATTCTCTCTATTCTTCAAATGTTTGTAGACCGTACTCCCCGTTCCCATCTGGAAGTGAAGGAAACTGCCCTGGCATGGCATTATCGTGAAAGTGACGCATGGCTCGGCACATTAAGAGCCCAACAACTCGTCAACACACTGATTTCGCTCTGTACCCGGCAGAAACTACAAATTCTACAAGGAAATAAAGTGATCGAAATCAAATCACCGGATTGCAATAAAGGTTCCGAGGTGGGTCGTCTGCTAGCCAACAGACGTTATGATTTTGTTATAGCGATGGGAGACGACACTACAGATGAAGATATGTTTCAGGCATTACCGAAGAGCGCTATCGCCATTAAAATAGGTAGCGTATCCGAAGCCGCCAACTATCACCTGTCTGCCCAATCTGACGTACTTCCTTTCTTACGGTCTTTACTAGGCAAACAAAAAACTGCCACAAAAAAAGGAAGTATTAAGAATCGCCTGACTTTCGCTTTCGACTTTCTCAAAGATCTATTAAAAACTCAATAAAAAGCAATCAATATGAATAATTTAAATTATGGAGTGATAGGTAACTGCCGAACGGCAGCTCTCATTTCGCAGAACGGAAATATCGAATGGCTCTGTTTTCCCGATTTCGATTCTCCTTCTATTTTTGCCAGTATGCTCGACCGGGAGAAAGGAGGAGCTTTCGGATTCGAAGTTTCCGGAGACTATCGCATCACACAAAATTATGTCCCCCACACCAATATTCTTTCTACCCAATTCTCCTCCGATGAAGGAGAATTCGTAGTGCTCGACTATATGCCCTGCTATCGTTCACAAGACGAAACAGGGCATTATTTACCTGCCGAATTATACCGCTACATACATTGGATAAAAGGGAAACCGCGTTTCAAGATCAACTATCATCCGGCCCCGAACTATGCGCAGGGACAAGTGATCCTTAATATCACTCCACAGTATATCGAATCCTACTGCTCCTTTGACAACAAGGACAGACAATATTTATATGCTTCCCTGTCTCTTCAGGACATCAAAGAGAAAAAAGAAATCATTCTTGAGAAAGACGAATTTCTCCTGCTCTCCTATAACGAGAAAGTGATCCCAATCGACATAGAAAGGGAGAAAATAGAATATTGCCGTACGCTGGTATATTGGCTGAACTGGACAGACAGAAGCAAGAAATACACTCTATATAATGACGTAATCGAACGGAGTTTATTGGTTCTGAAACTAATGTCCTACCACAACGGAGCTGTGCTGGCAGCACTAACGACAAGCCTTCCAGAAGCTGTAGGAGAAGTGCGCAACTGGGATTATCGTTTCTGCTGGCTTCGGGATGCTTCCATGTCCATCGAAACCATGTTTCAAATCGGACATACCGGTGCAGCCAAACGCTTTATGAAATTTATCCAATCCACATTCGTTTCCAAACATGATTATCAAATTATGTATGGCATCCGGGGCGAGCACCAACTAACCGAAGTGATACTCGACCATCTATCCGGTTATAAGAACTCCAAACCTGTACGAATAGGAAATGATGCATACCATCAGAAACAAAACGACTCTTTTGGTTACCTGATGGACCTGATTTACCAATATTATCGCCTCATGCCCGGCACACTGGATGAAATTGAAGACATGTGGGAAATGGTAAAGACCATTTTAGCAAAAGTAGTAGAAAACTGGAGAAAGCCCGATAAGGGAATCTGGGAGATCCGGGGAGAAGGACAACACTTTGTTTCTTCCAAAGTGATGTGTTGGGTAGCTTTAGATCGCGGAGCTAAAATCGCTCAAATGCTTAACAAATATAATTATAGCGAACGTTGGCAACTGGAAGCCGAAAAAATAAAGAAAGATGTGATGAAATATGGCTGGAATAAGGAACTTCAAAGCTTCACACAGACATATAATAATCAAGCAATGGATTCCTCATTACTATTGATGGAACCCTATGGATTTATAGAAGCAGATGATATACGCTATCATAAAACAGTGGAAGCAGTCAAGAAAGCCCTTTTCCATAAAGGACTTATGTATCGCTATAACAGCAAAGACGATTTTGGGTTGCCTACTTCTGCTTTTACGATTTGTACATTCTGGCTTATACGGGCATTGTTTGTAACCGGCCATAAAGAAGAAGCACGCTGCCTGTTTGACGAAGTTCTGAAATATTCCAATCACCTCGGATTGTTTAGTGAAGATATTGATTTCGAAACCAAAGAACAGTTGGGCAACTTCCCGCAGGCATATTCACATCTAGCATTAGTAAATACAGCTATTTTATTTGCAGAAGAAGAGAAGAGGTTATCTTTTATCCGGCCTTAGAGAAGGCCCTAATTCAGAAGTGATAAAAAAACAGAAAGCCCCTTGATTCATTTTGAATCAAGGGGCTTCTTAAAAAACGGCGGCTACCTACTCTCCCACTGTTACGCAGTACCATCGGCGTGACGAG
>OOAT01000850.1_pt1 | contig 14743 bp, 17 predicted proteins | sample 1671441 | NCBI WGS metagenome assembly OOAT01 (sample SAMN06348157, study PRJEB24527) | human gut metagenome | biome: human gut; feature: ankylosing spondylitis patient; material: feces | host: Homo sapiens | place: China | collected 2015-10 | reverse complement strand
CTGTGCGGGCCCTTTTCAATTCAAGAGAGCGCCGCAGGCGGTCTTTCCTATAAAGAAAAAAAGAATGTGCCTTGGCACATTCTCGCGCCTCGCGCGGTCGCTTGCGACAGTCTACATCTTCGCGCGAGTGCGCATCTTTGGCACGTCAGTGCCTTTTTCTGACCCCATTTCAGACATTTCCCACACTTTTTCCGTCCTATTTCCAGCCATTCTCTACATTTTCCGACCTGCCCTCAATCTCTCTCCCTTGAACCACCAACACGCAATCCAGCGAATTTTCGAAATTTTCGAAATAGAGCGCGATTTTAAACCTTCAGACTCAAGCACATAACTTCTCCTCGCTCCTGTCAACACACCGCGCTGATACGCAATCTTCCAAACCGCCAACGCACAGCGCCGGTGAGTCTTCGGGCACGGACGCTTTGTGCAGGGAGCCTGGCTTCCTCTTGGCTCGCAGGAGAATGCGTTGGAGGACAGGCGGCACTAGTCTGAGCGTCAGCGAGTTGTGCCGACTGTTCTCCGCCCTTAGCATTCTTCTGCAAGCTTAGAGGAACCGCTCCCGAACCCCTGCGTTCGCGCCCGAAGACTCACCGGCGCGTACCTCTAGCCAATCTATTTCCCACAAACCTCAAGGATCTCCCCGCAGATTTCTTCTGCCGTCTTCCCATCCGTAGCAACCTTCACATCAGCCGCCGCCTCATACTTCGACCTGCGCTTCTCCATCAGCTCTTCAATATACCCAACATTCATATTCCCATTCAGTACCGGTCTCTCCGTGCTGTCCTTCACACGCTCGTAGATCGTCTCCGGCTCTGCCGTGAGAAGCACGATCTTCCCAGACTCCTTCATAAGCCGCACATTCTCCTCCTTCAGGACTGCACCGCCTCCACAGGAAATCACCGCCGGTTCCACTCCCGCAAAGCTTTTGATCAGATCTGTCTCCAACTCCCGGAAATACGCTTCCCCCTTCTCCTTAAAAATATCCGCGATCGCCATTTCCTCATTCTCCACGATCATCTGATCCATCTCCACCTGCTTCGCCCCGGTCATCTCCGCCAGGCACGCTGCGTTTGTACTCTTCCCGCAGCCCATAAATCCGATCAAAAAAATATGTTCCTTCAATCCCGCCATAATCTAAATTCTCCTTTTCGTACTAATAGTCTCTCAAAATCTCTAACTGTTTTCTCCCACACCCAAAACACTTTTCCACTTTCATGCGTCATTTAGTGCAAGTATACCAGATTTTAACATACTCTGCAATCAAAGAACCTTCACATTCCTGATCTATTCCGCTTTTAGCCCTCTTTTTTAAATTTTTCTGCTTTTTACATTTTCACACTTTAAAATCATAAATTTTCTTTTGCATTTTCTTTCCTGCACTGTTATAATAAAGCGAGAAAAATCACTCCCCGGAGGTACACATAAAATGGAAAACACCACATCCGCAGCTTCACCGATCACCGGACACACCGGTCTTATCTGTCTGCTCGGCAGCCCCTGTGCCCACAGCGTCTCCCCGATGATGCACAACGCATCCTTTGAGGCTCTTGGGCTCGACTACCGCTACCTCGCATTTGATGTCAATGAGGAGACACTTCCCACCGCAGTTGCCGGTTTAAAGGTTCTCGGTGCCCGCGGCTTCAACCTGACCATGCCGGATAAAAATCTCATGGTCTCCCTCTGCGACGAACTCTCCACCGCTGCCCGGATCATCGGTGCTGTCAACACGGTCGTAAACGAAGATGGACGTCTCGTCGGCCATAACACCGACGGCATCGGTTACATGCAGTCCGTAAAAGATGCCGGTTACGATATCATCGGCAAAAAAATGACACTTCTGGGCGCAGGAGGCGCTGCCACCGCAATTCTGGTACAGGCTGCCCTCGACGGCTTAAAAGAGATCTCCGTCTTCGTGAGACCCACCAGCCGCTTCTACGACCGCCTGGTACATACCGTCGAGGAGCTCACTGAGATCACTGACTGCAGGATCAGGATCTGTGACTTCTCCGACGCGAATCTCTTAAAGAAAGAACTTGCGGACAGCGCTATCCTCACAAACGGGACCTCCGTCGGCATGGCTCCCCACGAGGATACCTGCCCGGTCCCGGAAAATCTGACTTTTCCGAAAGACCTCATCGTCTCCGATATCATCTACAATCCGCGTGAGACAAAGCTCCTCACCATGGCTAAAAATCAGGGCAACCCGTTCTTCAACGGATCCTATATGCTCCTCTACCAGGGTGCCGAGGCCTTCCGTCTCTGGACTGGAAAGGAGATGCCAGTGGAGAAGATCAAGAAGGAATTTTTCTCCGATCCTTTTTATTCAAAAAGCAACTTAGATCACTTACGCCGTGTCATTGCTGCTTTAAACGCCGGAAACGGTATTTCACATGAGTTAATCACTGACGAAAAATAAATACTCTACTTTTAAAGTTTCTATTTACACATGACCTCCAGAACCTGCCACCGACAGTTTTCTCTGGATGCATGGCATCAAAAAAGGAAAACGATCTGTCTGTGCAAACCATCAATACCACAAACAGATCGTTTTCCTTAATCAAATCTTTTATTTCAGGCTTTCATCATCTATCTTATGAACTGCCAGTTGTTTTATCTTCTACTTACTCTGTCCCGCAATAATCTCTTCCGCCATTCCAAACATCTCCTCAGCGCCGAGATCCTCACCAAACTTGAAGAGGCTGTAGCCCTGTCCGTCCATGTTCCACTCTACCGTGTAGGAAGTCATAACTTCGACCTTATCGCTGCCGTAAGCCAGGTTAAAATTGCCGTCTTCCTGGGCCTTTTTGTCCTCCTCGGTGAGCTCATAATCTGCCGGAACGAACTTGTTGGTCAGCTTGTAGAAACAGAGTTCTGTACCATCCTCGCATGTCCTCACCTCTGCCGGGGTGAGTTCTCCATCCATGCCGACTTCCGCGGAAAACGTGACATCCTCCATGCCGTCTTTTCCGTATGTGACGGAAAGCTGTGTTCCGTTTCCCAGTTTATTTCCATCTTTATCTTCCGTCTCATAGTTTACCGGCACAGCAGCCTTAAACGCGTACCCGTTGGAGAATTTCTCCGGGAAATCTACCATCGGTCCATTCTCCTTCTGAAGCTCCAGCGCCTGTTCATAGGTGTGGACTTCATCTCTTATATCGGTGCGGGATGTGATTCCCGCGATCTTTCCAATCGCGAACGCCGTCATGCTTCCAAATACACAGATCGCTGCAACTGCTGCTACCGCTTTTTTCATAAAACCTTTCTTCATATAATTTCCCTCTCTTTCTATCTTCTCATATACATTTCTCCGGATCCGCGCCTTCCGCACCGATTCGTCCGGAAGTTCGCCTGCGCGGCTCTCAAACATGTTTTTCAGTCTCTTTTCTAAGATAGGATCGTCCATGTTTTTCCTCCTTCCTCCTGTGTGAGGATTTGCTTCAACTGTTCCTTCGCGTGGAACAGCCTGGATTTCACCGTTCCCTCAAACACTCCGCAGACCCTTGCGATCTCGCGGATCGGCATATCATTGTAATAGTATAGGATCAACACGGTCTTCTGCTTCGGCGGCAGCTTTTCCACCGCCTCGTAGAGGATCCGCTCCTCTTCCTTCATAATGCAGTTTTCCAGGACGGACCTTCCGGTGTCCGCCTGCCCGGATGCAGGTTCCTCCTCCGGCTGTTCTTTCCGTGACTTTCTGCTGATCTTCCACGCGGACCTTGTGAGTATCCTGTAAAACCATGTCTTAAAGGCTGCCGGATCCCGGAGCTTCTTTCTGTTTAAATAGCAGGCGGTGAATGTCTCCTGGACAATGTCCTCGCTGTCCGCCGCGTTCCCGGAGATCAGCCAGGCCGCCCTGAGCGCCGGCCTCTCATACTTCTCCATCAGCTCCCCGAAGGCATCCATGTCCCCGTTGATCATGCGTCTCACGATATTCTCTTCATCCATGTCCTGCCTCCTCTCTTTTTTGATGCATCTGTCTTATAGAGACAGGCAATTGGGGGAAAGTTCATTTTTATCGGAAATTTCTTTTCTTCTTTATTCTTCCAAAGATATAACTTATTTTTCCACCAGACATATTTATTTTTGTTTTTCTATCTACACTGACTTCCATCGCGTCTACCGTCAACCATTTTCATAGAGCCGCAAAAAACAGGACAGCCACCCGCATCCACGCAGATGATCTGTCCTGTTTCGATTGATGCCTTAATATGATTTTTCGTACTAATACCTTAACTTGATCCTAGAAAGCTCCACATCCACCTCATATCCATGGCTGTGAAGATACTCCTTCATGCCCTCCCGCGCGAGGTCGATATGATTCTTCGGGACAACGGTAATGCTGCGGATCGGAAGCTTTTTCTTCCCGCCGCTTAAGTCGATCGCGATATATCTTATTGTAAAAAAGGAGATGAACCTGAGGAAATCACGCAAAGTTCCGGTATGTCCGGACTGCCTCCTCCTCTGCCGCCTTCATGATCTCTTCCACGGAATTGCCCTCGATGTCAAGCCCCTCTGCGGTATAGCACACAGTCTTATTGATTCCGTAATATACCTTGCAGAGTTTCTCGACATACTCATATCCGAGATTCAGAGCCCCGATGGATCCACCGCTGGTGGTCACATAATGGAGACTGTCGGCATGGCACAGCCCACCCGGGATTCCCTTGGAAGAAAAGGTAAAGGTCAGCCCTGTCACACAGATCTGCTCCAGATAACATTTCATTCTCGCCGGGAAAGTAAAATCCCAGTACGGGGCCGCCACAAGGATCCGGTCTGCGGACGCAAACTGCTTTGCATAGTCAAACAGCGGTCCCTCATAAATTCCGGCCCTCGTGAGCTGTTCCCGTCCTGCACTCTCTTTTCCGGTAAAAAGCTTCAGATCTTCATCCTCCAGGCACAGGGTCTCGACCTCATATTCCCCGTTCTTGTTCATTTCCTTTAATAAAGCCTGCGCAAGTCTCTCCGTTCTTGAAATATCGCGGTTCACGCAGGCGTCAATGTACAATAATTTTTTCATACCTTTCTCTCCAGATATTTTTGATATTACATGTATCTATAAATTCAACAGTCTTCTCGAAAGCTCCAGAACATCCTCCGTATTCTTACTGTTAAAGATCTTCACCTCACCTCCGGACTCTTTCCCTGATAACAGTCCACACTCAGTCAGGCGCTTTCTCGTCTGCTTCGCGGTTCCGAATCCACCGTCATAGATCGCCACGCCGGGCAGATGTTTCTGGATCTCATCTTTTACTAACGGGTAATGTGTGCAACCGAGTACCACCGCGTCGATCTCTGATTTCTCGTAAGGCTCGAACTGTTTTTCCAGATACTCGTCCAGAACAGGTCCCTCTAACATTCCGCCCTCGATATACTCCACAAGTCCCGGGCACGGCATCTTGATGATATTCGCCTCATCCTCGTAGACATGCAGCATGGAATTAAATTTTGTCTGGGAGAGAGTCATCGGAGTCGCCATAACGACAACCTTTGAGTGCTCTTTCGCAAGCACCGCCGGCTTCAGCGCCGGTTCGATTCCAATCACCGGAATATCCTTCTTCTCATACTCCTCTCTCAATTCCCGGATCGCCACACTGGTTGCCGTGTTGCAGGCCACAACTATGGCTTTCGCCCCGCGTTCCAGTAAAAAATCCACATCCTTTTTTGTGAGGTCAATGACCTCCTCCGGGGTACGTGTGCCATAAGGGGCATTCGCGGAATCCCCGTAATATAAGAAAGCCTCCCCCGGCATCAGTTTCACTAATTCTCTCAAAACACTGATCCCGCCGAGTCCGGAATCCAAAACACCGATCGGTCGATTGTCTGTATTCATAATGTACACCTCATTGACTGCCGCAGAGATCCGCCGGATCTCATGCAGCATATTATATGAATCCTCGTGTTCTCAGGCTGTCATGTTTCATTTCCATGACCGCACATCTCTTTCCTGCACAACACCAGTTATTTCATCGAATTATTCTTTGTGATGATCTCTTATATCTTATCACACTTTCCCCGTTTTGAACATCCACAGACTTTCTCCGCTCTGTTTTTGTGCACTTTTTAAAATTTAGGCCTTGATTTTTTTTATTTTTGGTTAATCTGTTTCTCAAAACACTGCTATACTTACGCTGTAACAAGAAAGAAGCGGTAACTGTTCAGTACCTTCACAGTTACGCAAAAATCCATTCCGAATTGCCTGCGGCAATGGGATTTTTGCCTGCTGGCCAAAATTATGTTACGGTCAGCGCAGTAAATGCGCAGACCTATTGAACAGTTATTAGTCACAAACTTAACAAAACCCCTTTATACACTAAAGCTGAGGGCTGCTAAGCGAATCCGGCAGAACGAATACTGGTTCGTTTGCCGGGAATCAGATTTTTGGAGGAAAAGATAAATGACTACTTTAAAAGCTGAAAAAAGAAGCATGGATGTAAAGGCAAAGAGATTAAGACGTGAAGGATTTGTTACAGGTAATGTTTTCGGACATGCCATCGAAGGCTCCATTCCGGTAAAGATGAACGCTGCAGATGCTGAACGTCTTTTAAAGACCGAACATAAAGGCGGCCAGATCAATCTCGACATTGAGGGGCAGGTATATGATGTCCTGATCAAGGAAATTGACTACAATGCAATGACAAGAAAGATCGATGAGATTGATTTTCAGGCACTTGTAAGCGATGAAAAGGTTACTTCTACTGCTGAGATCGTAATCCTGAACCGTGAAGCTGTTGTCGGCGGCGTTCTTCAGGAAGACTTAAGCGAAGTTGCTTACAGAGCATTCCCGTCCGCACTTGTCGAGAAGACAACACTGGATGCTGCAGGCCTCAAGGTTGGTGACATCGTACATGTCAAGGATCTTGACATCGCAAAGAACAAAGACATCGACTTAAAGACCGATCCGGAGGCTGTTGTGCTCTCCGTCATCCCGGTTCACAACGTTGTTCCGGAAACTGAAGTTACAACTGCACCTGTTGCAGCTGCTGCTGAGGAAAAAGAGACCAAATAATCTCCGCGTCCATATATAGAAATGGATATAAAAATGGCGGTATCGCTTCAATGGTGAGCGATGCCGCCATTTTTACATCCGTAGGAAATGAACACTCCTTGTACTTCCCGCTGGAATCAAGTATAATAAAAACAATCAAAGACGCTTTTTCTGATGGGAGGAATTTGCATGGGAAGTTATCTGAATCCGGGGAATCTTTCATTCCGCGGTAGTCTCCGCTCTAAAATTTATATCGACAAAAGCGAACTGATCGCCAGAACCAATGAAGCGCTTTGTACCGAGCAGAAATATATCTGTGTAAGCCGTCCAAGAAGATTCGGAAAATCAATGGCCGCTAATATGCTCGCCGCATATTATGACCGGAGCGAGGATACAACGGAATTATTTCAAAATCTTGCTATCAGTAAAGACAGATCGTATAGGGAAAATCTGAACCAATATGATGTGATCAAACTCAATATGCAGGAATTTTTAAGTATGTCTGAAACAATGGAAGAAATGCTGGAGATGCTTAAAAATTATCTGATTTTGGATTTTAAGGAGACTTTTCACGAAATACAGTTTCGTGATGAAAAGAATCTGATTCAGGTCATGAAAGACGTATTCCGTTATACCAAATGTCCTTTTGTGATCCTGATCGATGAGTGGGACTGCCTGTTCCGGGAGTACAAGCAGAATAAAGAGGCTCAGAAAAAATATTTAGATTTTCTGCGCGCATGGCTGAAGGATAAGGATTATGTGGCATTGGCCTACATGACCGGCATATTACCCATTAAAAAATATGGTTCCCATTCCGCATTAAATATGTTTACAGAATATTCCATGACCGATCCAGGCGATCTGGCCGGGTATTTCGGCTTCACTGAACAGGAAGTATCCAGACTCTGCGATACATACGATATGAATTTCGAGGAAGCGAAAACATGGTATGATGGATATCATCTGATCGCACATCGCCAGAATGGTGATGAACATTACTCTATTTACAGTCCTAAATCGGTTGTGGAAGCCATGCTGCGGCACAAGTTGGGAACTTATTGGAATCAGACAGAAACATATGAAGCCTTAAAAATTTACATTCAGATGGATATGGACGGACTGCAGGACTCTGTTGTCAGAATGCTTGCAGGTGAAGCAGTACAAATCAATATAGGAACTTTCAGCAATGATATGACCACATTTGCCACTAAAGATGACGTCTTGACATTACTGATCCATCTCGGCTACCTGACATACAACAGCGTAGATGGAACCGTTGCCATTCCTAATAAAGAAGTCTCACAGGAATATGTGAATGCAATCAGCACCATGAACTGGCATGGCGTGATCGACTCCGTAGAATCGTCCCGTAAACTTTTAGAATCATTGTGGGCCATGGACGCCGACGCAGTTGCGGCAGGAGTTGACAAGGCTCACGATGAAATTTCGATTCTTCAGTACAACGATGAAAATTCTCTGAGCTGTACCATAAATCTTGCATTTTACTTTGCACGCGAATATTATACGATAATCCGTGAACTGCCTACAGGTAAGGGTTTTGCTGATATATGTCTGATTCCGAGAAAACTGCATTTAGATAAACCTGCGGTAGTGATCGAACTTAAATGGGATAAAAGCGCATCTGGAGCTTTAGACCAGATCAGAGAAAAACAGTATGGAAATGCATTGAAAGATTATCATGGTAGTATATTACTTGTTGGAATTAATTATAACAAAACAACGAAGAAACACGAATGCATGATCGAGACTATGCAGAAATAAATATAGTATCATGTGAACATCAGCAATATCTTTCAACTTAAAAGATCAAAAAAGTCGCTGAGTTGACAATTCTGTATTTCCCTGCTATACTGTCTTGCAGCTCATCGGAGGGCTTGTAAACGCATTTACAAAGCTGGATAAGATGCCGAAGGATCGTTCGGTATTTTATCCGGCTTTTTTATATAACTGGAAATTTCAGGTGGAAAATACTATGAAAAAGACAAATGATTTCACGGAAGGCAGCCAGATCATTCAGAGCGTCATGACGGTGATCACGAAAATCGCCATGGGCATCACGGTCCTTGTGGGGCAGAAAATCGGTGAAAAGCGTCCCCATGAGGCGGGCATCATTGGCAGCGGCATCGCAACCTCCGTGCTGGCGGGACTCTGCCTCAGCTATTTATTCTACACATACGTTCTGTACTTTGACGCACAAAATCACATCGGCGTCCCAACTTCGATCAAATTGCCATCCAAATCATAAAACCGGACCACCTTCTGTCCCCAACTATGTGTCATAAGGCGGTTCACATACTGGATATTGGGATATAACCGCTCCAATTTTTCAACAAATCTCTCTATGTTCTGTTCCTCAAAATAAAGCTCACACGAATTGCTTTCCGGAATAATAGTTTTCCCTAAAAAATCCTTCCATATCTTCTCCTCCTGCAGCACAAGCCCTTCCGTCAGGATTATATTTCCGTCATTATCAAGTACTATATCAAGTCCAAACAGATCATGATAAAACTTTTTCGATCTCTCAATATCCTTGACAACGATCAAAATATTCCTCAATCTCATTCTACTTCTCCTGCACCTCCTTGCCGCTCAAATGCTCGATCTCGATTTCAAACATCTGCACAGCCCTTCCCGCCTGCGCGATCTCCTCATCAGCCAGCTGTTCATTCGGATAATATTTCATCGCAAACCGTTTTAACATTTCCATTGCTTTCTCACTGCCATTTTCCATCAAATGACATCTCCCGAACACAACCGTACTCTGCATAAACGGTGCCCAGTCTTCCTCCCTGATCGTCTCATTTCCATAAACCGTAAAACATACCTTATCACATACCCGCAGTGCATCGACCTTATGCCCCGCGCGCGCACCATGAAAATAGATTTTCCGGTTCTCCCTGTCATAAAAATAATTGAGCGGGATCGCATACGGATATCCATCATCCCCATTCACCGCAAGAACACCTCTCCTGCTGTTTTGCAGAAGTTCCTCCGCCGCGCTATCCTCGATCTTATTTCTCTTTTTTCGAATCTCTCTAAACATAATTCTACACTCCTGATTCATAATATTACCAACCTCATCTTTTCCTTCTCCAAACACCGGCAAATTCTTCCAGATCCATTATATCTCACACGATTGGATTCGTCATCCTCTTCCTTCTCCAACGCGTTTTCCATCCCCGGTCATCCTTCATATTTTATCAATATCTGTTTTTCACTTTGCCGCATACAAGCGCTCACACTGTAACGTGCACGTTTGACAACTGTACATTTTTCACATATGATTGACACGCAAATACTAATACGAAAAAGGGAATCTCACCATGTTTGAAAAACTAAAATATTTCTCCACGATCTTCTTCGGCACCTTCATCATCGCCGTGGGAGTCTATTTCTTCATGAACCCGAACCATATCATCAGCGGAAGTATCTCAGGACTCGCCGTGGTTCTCGTAAACTTTGTCCCGCTGTCCCTGTCCGCCATGACGCTGCTCTTAAACATCATCTGCATCATCCTGGCATTCCTCTTCGTGGATAAGACCTTCGGGACAAAGATCATCTTTATCTCCGTCCTGCTGCCGGCGCTGTGATCGTGTAGTCATCCACGCTTCTCTTTGTGTTCGAGATCCTGTTCCCAAATCCGGGTTCTCCCACAGGAAATATCGCCCTGGACGTGGTGGGAATGATCGTCGTGATCTGCTACGGACAGGCAGTCCTCTTTAACGCCAACGCCGCGTCCGGCGGTCTCGACATTATCGCGAAGATCATGAACAAGTACCTCCACATGGATCTCGGAAAGTCCATCATTATCGCCGGAATGGTGACCGTCGCAAGCTCCTATTTCGCCTACGACCTCCAGACCGTGATCATCGGCGCCCTGTCCACCTACTTCAGCGGCCTCGTCCTGGACTACTTTATCGACGAGTTCACCGGAAAGATCCGCGTCTGCGTGATCTCCGAGCACAACGATGATTTCAAGCGCTACGTCATCGAAACACTCCAGCGCGGAATCACCGTCTACACCGCAACCGGCGGCTACAGCGACACGCAGAAGGAAGAGATCCTTGCGATCCTCACCAAAAAGGAATATGGTCAGTTTATGGACTACGTCCAGGCAAAGGACCCCAACGCCTTCGTAACGATCTCCAACGTGAAGCGCGTGGTGGGAAGCTGGAATACGCCGAAGAGACGGACGTACTTCTAAGACCATGCGCCTCCAGAACCTGTTACCGGCATTCTCTGCAGAACACACACAATTCCTACAGATCCTGCCGCCAGCAGTTTCTTCCGAATTTATGCAGCAAAAAGGCTGATGCAGTTTCAAACCAACGCATCAGCCTTTTCTTTATTTCCTACTATTCTTCCATCCATTGATCGTCCTCCAATACACTCCCATCCCGGTCACTCCAACAAGCACCTCTGAGATCGGAAACGCAAACCAGGTAAACTGAAGTCCCAGAAGAGACAGCGCCCAGAAAATCGGGATCAGACAGAATATCTGGCGCATCACAGACAGGAACAGACTGACTCTTCCATTTCCGATCGCCTGAAAGAACACCGGTGTCATCAGTGAAAATACCGCCGGAATAAAACTCGATCCAATGATCGGAAACGCCGTTTTTCCGATTGCAATGACCTCACTGCTGTCCGAAAAGATCCGGAGCAGTTCCACCGGAAAGAACACGAAACAACCCCCCCCGATCAGCATAAACCCACAGGAAAACAGATAACTGTCCTTCATGGTCTCCCGGCATCTCCCATAACTCTTCGTCGCGTAGTTGAAACTCAGCACCGGCACAATACACGTCTGCAGTCCCATCAGCGGGATAAAGAAGAAGGTCTGCATCTTATAATAAAGTCCTAAAACCGTCACCGCGGAATCCGAAAATCCCGCGAGGATCGCGTTTAAGATCACAATATACACCGTGTACATGGCCTGCTGTAAAATCGATGCGTATCCAAGCCAGTAGATCTGTTTTATGTAAACCTTCATTTTCCGAAACTCCGGCGGCCTGCGCACTCCCCCGAAGGCCGTGATCACAGCCGCGGCCACCTGACCGCAGACTGTAGCGTAGGCAGCTCCCGCCACGCCCATCTGCGGCACAGGACCAAGTCCGAAGATCATGATCGGATCCAGGACGATATTAGTCAGCGCGCCAACGGTCTGGGCGATCATCGGGCGCCGCATATTTCCCCTGGACTGGTGTACTTTCGTCTAAAAACGCGCCAATACTGCCGATGCAGACGATCCGCCCGTAGATCACCGCGTCCTCGATCGCCTCCGGAGACTTCGCGCTTGTCATGACATAGGGACGCATAAACACGGCCGCGAGAACCGCAAATATAAGCCAGGTCATGAATTCCAGAACCATGCCGGTTCCCGCTGCCTCCTCGGCTTTCTGCTGGAATTTCTGCGCATACTGTCTCGCCATGTACGTGTTGACACCGACACCGGTTCCCACCGCCAGGGCAATAATGATAAGCTGCAGCGGATAGATCACCGACAGCGCTGTCAGCGAATTTGCGGAATACTGACCGACGAAAAAGCTGTCCACGATGTTGTACACGGCCTGAATGAGCTGCGCCAGCATGACCGGCGGCGCGATCTTCAAAAGAATCTTCGGAATCTTTTCCGTGCGGAAGAGATCCGTTCCAGTCTCCATCTTCTCCTTCATCACTCTTCCTCCTCCAGCGCGTCTTCCAACACCCGGTCATACTCCATGAACAGCTCCGTCATCATCCGGATCCGCTCTGCTCCGAGCTGAGCCGCCGCCCGCTCCTCCATAAGACTTAAAGAATGCAGGAGCCGTTCCGAATACTCTTCTCCGCTCTCCGTCAGCACCAGCGCCTTCTCTTTTCCGCGGCTCATCTCCTCGCTGACCGCAAGGATCCCCTCTTTCCGCATCTCCGTGATCACATGGTTCACCGTCTGCCGCGGCAGCATATAAGAATCGCAGACCTGTTTCTGTGTGCAGGATCCATATTCCCGGATCGTATAGAGCACCAGCATCCGGTTATAGCTGACCTTATTTTTCTTCGCCCACACCGAGTAGACTCTTCGGCACCGGATGATCGCCTGGTTTACCTGGTCGTGAAGCTTCTGTATTTCATGGTCCATAATCGTTTTCTCCTTTTCAATCCCATTTGAGACTGAAAGGGAGTATACTCCCGTCACCATGATTTGTCAATCCCCGCAGCTCCGCTTCCACCATCAAAGTTCCACCTGCAATTCATGCCGATTTTCGACATCTTGTGCAGCGTTTATTGACAACACCCGAAAAATTGATATCCTAAAGATAACCGATTCCGTTGCAGGATCAGTTTTTTATACCATTTTTCAGCTTTTCTTACGAAAATAAAGGGGGAATCTCTATGAGAAGTACATATAAGAAACCACTGGCGCTCCTGCTGTCCGCGGCGTTGAGCTTTACACTGTCCGGCAGCCCCGTCTATGCGTCAAACAGCAGCTTACTGCCAGAAACAGGCACACGGAGCGCACTTCCGGCGCAGACGGCAACCTCTTCCAATGCTGTCACGCCGTCCAACGCCCCGGCTCCAGTGACTCCATCCAGCACTGCTGCCGCCATAGCCACCTTTTCCAATGCTGTGGAAAACCAGGAGCCCGTTGTTTCTGTGGACTACATTTCTGGAACAAAAGAATTCACCGATATCTTTGAGGCACTCGACTGGATCGTTCCGGGAGTGACATTCACCCTGCTCAGAGACACCACGATTACACGCCAGCTGAAGCTTGACGCCAACGTATGTGACTGGGATAATATAACCTTCGATCTCAACGGTTATACCCTGTCCGGAAATTTTGATGATGAGGCCGTTGTGTATTTCGATCCTGCGACAGCATATCATGTCGCATTTAAAAACGGAACCATCGAAAATACAGCGGAAAATGGTACTGCCGTTCAGTTATGGGACGGTCAGATAACCATGGAAAATATAAATATCAAAGGTGATTTTGTTATCAGATACACTTTTCTTAATTCCGGGGGCTATACACCGACCTTCCTCGGCGGCGGAACGATCAGCAGACTCCGCACGGAATCCGAATATCCGGCGGATTTCGGCAATGCCCTGGCCCCTGGATGTTACTTCGTTGATTCCGATGGCCGCCGCGTGCAGGGAGATGCCCTGGAACGCGGCACCAAACTGGAAAACGTCACAGTCATGACATGTGAGCATGAAAAAGGATTTGTCAGGGATCCTGACACCTTCTTTACCAGATATATCTGTCCAGTCTGCGGCAATGCCTGCACACATGATTCCCGCAGTTCAGATGACAGGGAATGTGAGATCTGTCATATGGAGATCAACGACATTGTGTACAATCCCGGAGAGACGGAATATGTCACCTCCTTTAACGATGCAACGACTGCCGCGAATCCTTTCAGCAGCAGGATCCTTCTGTTAAGCGATCAGGATTCATCCTCCAATTTCGTCTTCGACAATATGACCGTTGATTTTAATGGTCACACAATGATCTGGACCGGAAGTCACGGTAACACAGCTAGTATTTCCGGTACAGGTGTAACGTTGCAGAATACCGGCACCACCCGGGGACACTTTATCGGCACGCTCAACCTTTGGGGATCTTCCCCCAGCCTGATCATCCCGGCCGGCACGAACCTTCTCATTGATGCTCTCGAGATCCAAGAAGGAACTGCCTCCCTCTCCAGCGGCACCTTCGGCACAATCACGAGTTTAAACGGCAGTGCCCTCACT
>OOAT01000849.1_pt1 | contig 14772 bp, 14 predicted proteins | sample 1671441 | NCBI WGS metagenome assembly OOAT01 (sample SAMN06348157, study PRJEB24527) | human gut metagenome | biome: human gut; feature: ankylosing spondylitis patient; material: feces | host: Homo sapiens | place: China | collected 2015-10 | reverse complement strand
ACACCCAATCTTCATTAACCTTAAATCTAATACCATGAAAAACACAGTGCAAAGGTATAGGTTTTATGTTATCAAACATAATAAACGAACAACTTTCCTCTTTTATTTAACCATTTTTATATCTTAAGCTAACTTCAGTCATAAGCAGTAGCTATATATACTTATAACTGTATTCGGGTATAAAACCTACACCCGAATACAGACAATACATTATTCGACATACAGTACCAACCCTTTCAGGTATTCACCTTCAGGGTGGTAAATATTAACAGGATGGTCACCCGGTTGTGTAAGTTGATGCAAAATACGCACACTACGTCCGCTTTGAGCAGCAGCAGTAAACACAGCATTACGGAAATTCATTTTATCCACTACCTGCGAACAAGAGAAAGTAAACAAAATTCCTCCCGGTTTAATTTTCTCAAATGCTTTAGCATTCAGCTTGGTATATCCGCGCAAAGCATTTCGAAGCGCATCTTTATGCTTAGCAAAAGCCGGTGGATCAAGGATAATCAAGTCATACTGATCCCCCATACGATCCAAGTACTTGAAAGCATCTTCAGCATAAGCCTGATGACGAGAATCACCGGGAAAATTAAGCTCTACATTCATATTTGTCAAATCGATGGCTTTGGCAGAACTGTCTACCGAATGTACCAGGTTTGCACCTCCGCGCATGGCATAAAAAGAAAACCCTCCGGTGTAACAAAACATATTCAGCACATTGCGACCTTTGGAGTAACGTTCCAACAAATGACGATTCTCGCGTTGATCGACAAAGAAACCTGTCTTCTGTCCTTTTCCCTACACGACGCTCTTCCGATCTTGTCTTCTGTCCTTTTAACCAATCCACATGAAACTTCAAGCCATATTCCATAGCAATATTCTCGGGACTTCCTCCTTTAATAAAACCATTTTCAGGTTCCAAATCCGCTTTAAACGGTAAAGTGGTTTCCGACTTATAATAAATATTCTGAACAACATCTCCCATCACTTCCGACAAAGCTTCGGCTATTTCCATGCGGTAAACGTGCATACCTGCAGAGTGTGCCTGCATTACTGCCGTATGGTCATATACATCTATAATAAGTCCCGGCAAATTATCTCCTTCTCCATGTACCAGACGATAAGTATTATTGATTGGATTACCTGCCAATCCCAAGCTCCGGCGCAAATCATATGCTACTTCCAAACGATGTTTCCAAAAATCATGGTCAATTTCCTTCTGTCTAAAGGTAAGCACACGCACGGCAATACTCCCGATTTGGAAATGTCCGCAAGCAATAAATTCTTTCTTTGATGTATATACATCTACGATTTCGCCTTCTTCGGGTTCTCCCTCTATGTGATGGATAGCCCCCGAAAACACCCAAGGGTGAAAACGTTTCAACGATTCTTCTTTACCCGGTTTCAGGTATACTTTTTTATAAGCCATCGATAGTTACTGTTGATTCTATTGGTTCATTTTGTATTATCTCATAATTGCCCGTGCTTTCCAATTCGGACAGGCAGTTGTAAATTTCCACACAAGCCCATGCATCAGTAGCGGCGTATAGTTTCTGCCCTTCACTCAGCACATCAGCTTCCCAATTGGAGAGACGCTGATTTTTTGAAATCTTCTCACCGAAAAGATTAGCATATATCTTTTGCAAACTCCTGTCCTCAATACCGAACTTACCTACATATTCTTGCAATTCTATCCAATTTCCACGATCAGGATGCATATCCTGGCGTTTACGCAATGAGTTGAAATCATCTTTCAGTGACAGACCTATCTTGAGGGTATCACTCATCAGAAACTCCTGCAACGAATCAGGCATGCCAATACGGTTAAGCCTGAACAGAAAACAAGTGTCCTGAGTAGAAATTTGCAATAATGCCACCTTGTGGGTGGTTCCCCGTTTGAATGAGGGACGAGTTTCCGTATCCACCCCCACTATACGCTGGTCTTTAAGATAGGCCACTGCTTTTTCGGCATCACTTTCGGTATAAACTACGAATATACGTCCCGGGAAAAGCACTTTGGGCATTGCAGCTATTTCTGCTTTACTTATACTTTTTTTTATTAGCTTCATAATAATCGGTTCTCATCTTCCATTTCCGAATAGCCTTCATCCATTACGTCTTCTTCGGTAGAATTATATTTCACATCGTGTAAGGCACGCATAGTATTCACCAAACGTTGTCCCCAAAATTCTTCAAAATGCTCTTTACAGATCACTAGTGAATCATTCATCGTCTCATTCAGTCCCAATTGAAATACACTGATAAAATCTTTCAAGTCCTGATAAATATCAGCCAAATCTTCGGAAATACATTTTTTTATAGGTGTATCACTATATGCCATATCAGGCAAAAAGACTTCCAGATAGTCATCTTTAGAGCCCAACACTTCAGCTACAGCCATACGTATCAGTTCATAATCTTCTTCTGTTACGAATGCTTCGGGGTCAAACTCCCCTATTCGTTCGCAAGGAGGTATCATGGATGCTTTTAAATAAAGCAACGGAAGAATCTTGAGGGCGGTGTCTACAAATATGCCCCGCTTGGCATCACGTGTTCTTTCCAAAAAGCCGCAATATTCGGCAGCTACCGTCACAAACTCCACTGTATTTTTGTCAAATATCACCTGACTATACTTTTCCATAACATTAAAATTGAATCGCAAAGGTAAGAAAAAAGAGATTAATTAAGCCAATAATTAATGATTTTCATGTACATTTGCGAAATAATAAATTGCATTAATAAATATGGCTAAGAAAAAAACAGATAAAGAGACCGAACCTAAAAAGATTTCGAAAAATCGGTTTACTACATTTTTCAAGAGTGAGACGACACATTTTGTTATAGGACTCATCAGTGTGATATTTTCCGTTTACTTATTGCTGGCCTTTATTTCCTTCTTCTTCACAGGAGCGGCAGACCAAAGCATATTGGACAACCAACAACCGGGCGAACTGATGCAAGCCACCAATCATGTAAAGAACTATGCCGGAGCACGCGGTGCACAACTGGCAGAGTTTCTCATCAACGAATGTTTTGGAATTGCCGCCTGTTTTATCATTCTTTTCCTCGCTGTTGCAGGAATGAAAATGATAAAAGCTTACCAGTTCCGTGTGTGGAAATGGTTTATGTCCTGTTCTATCCTACTCGTTTGGTTCTCCATTACACTGGGATTTATTTTCGACGGAACGTTCAGCGACAGTTTTATCTACCCCGGAGGGCTGCACGGGCATAATGTAAGCGCATGGTTGGTTTCTCAAATCGGTATGCCCGGTTTAGGACTGCTTTTGCTGATAACAGCCCTTCTCTTCTTTGTCTATCTGAGCAGTGAGACTATCAATATGATTCGTAAGGCACTTCATCCCAATTTCAGAAGGAAGAAGAAAGATACCGCCACAGCAACCGACAATGAGAACAATGATACCAGTATCAAACCTAAAAGGGAAGAAAAGAAAGAATACGTGGTAGACTTTGAATTGGAACAACCCATGAAAGTGGAAGTCGGCAGCAAAGAGGAAGAAGTATCCAACACTCCATTCCCTTTTGAGGAAAAACAGACGAGTGAGCCTCAACGCCCTATGCCTACAGAGGCAAATGAAGAAGAAGAGGAAGACAATGACGAACCTGACTTTACCGTATCCGATGATACATCAGAAGAGGATGCAGAATATAAAGGTCCTGCCTTGCAGCCTTATAATCCGCGCCTCGATCTGGAAAACTATAAGTTTCCCACTCTCGATCTGCTGAATCAATATGAAGATAATGGACCTAATATCGACATGGAAGAACAGAATGCCAACAAGGATCGCATTATCAAAGTATTGCGCAGTTTTGGCATTGAAATAAGTTCTATCAAAGCCAGTGTGGGACCTACTATTACATTGTATGAAATCACTCCGGCAGAAGGCGTGCGTATCTCTAAAATCCGTAATCTGGAAGATGACATAGCACTGAGTTTGTCTGCATTGGGTATCCGTATCATTGCCCCCATACCGGGTAAAGGTACTATCGGTATAGAAGTTCCGAATGCCAATCCGCGCATTGTGCCGATGCAATCTATCCTCAACAGCAAGAAATTTCAGGAAACCACCATGGAACTACCGATAGCATTGGGAAAAACAATCACCAATGAAGTATTTATGGTAGACCTGGCTAAAGCACCGCATATGCTGGTGGCCGGTGCTACGGGACAAGGTAAGTCCGTAGGGTTGAATGCCATTGTTACTTCCTTATTATATAAGAAACATCCGGCAGAGCTGAAATTTGTCATCGTAGACCCGAAGAAAGTGGAATTCTCTGTTTATACCCCGATAGAAAGACACTTCCTTGCTAAACTACCTGACGGAGAAGATGCTATCATCACCGATGTATCAAAGGTGGTGCAAACACTGAACTCGCTCTGTATAGAAATGGATACACGTTACGATTTGCTGCGCAAGGCCGGATGCCGTAATATTAAAGAATATAATGCCAAGTTCATCAGTCGTCAGCTAAATCCTGAAAAAGGGCATCGTTTCATGCCTTACATCGTAATTATCATCGATGAGTTCGGTGACTTGATTATGACTGCCGGCAAAGAAGTGGAATTGCCTATTTGTCGAATCGCGCAATTGGCACGTGCAGTAGGTATTCATGCCATCATCGCTACCCAGCGCCCGACAACAAATATCATCACCGGTACTATCAAAGCCAACTTCCCGGCCCGTGTCGCCTTCCGTGTGGCTGCCATGATGGACTCCCGCACCATCCTCGACCGTTCGGGTGCACAACAGTTGATTGGTAAAGGTGATATGCTTTACTTACAAGGCAATGACCCCGTACGTGTACAATGTGCTTTCGTTGATACTCCCGAGGTGGAACGCATCGCAAACTATATCAGCAAACAACAAGGATATCCCACAGCCTTCATGCTTCCCGAATATGTGGGTGAAGAAAGTGAAAGCAGCATAGGAGAAGTGGACATGAACCGCCTTGACCCGATGTTTGAAGATGCAGCCCGTCTCGTAGTCATTCACCAACAGGGTTCTACCTCACTGATTCAGCGTAAATTCTCTATCGGTTACAACCGTGCCGGACGTATCATGGATCAATTAGAGAAAGCAGGTATCGTAGGTCCCACTCAAGGAAGTAAAGCACGTGATGTACTTTGCATGGACGAGACTGACTTGGAAATGAAATTGAACAATCTGCAACAATAAATTGTTTAGTAGAATCATGCTTAAATTAAAAAAGATATATTTATTGGTGTTGGCATTCTGCCTTTCGACCGGTGTGTTTGCCCAAAAGGACAAACAAGCCCGCGAAGTGCTGGACAAGACAGCCGCGGCTATGAAAAATGCCGGAGGAATACGTGCTGTATTCGGTGGTACATCCAACGGTACATTACTGCTAAAAGGAGAACAATTCTATTTGAACAGCGGAGGTGTACAAAGTTGGTTTGATGGGAAAACACAATGGAGTTATTTGGAAAGCAGTGGCGAGGTGAACATAAGCAGCCCTACCCCGGAGGAATTGCAAGGAATTAATCCTTACTCCTTGTTGTCACTTTATAAAAACGGTTACAACTATAAGTATACAGGAGTTAAAAAACATAATGGCAAGCAAGGGTATGAAGTCATCCTGACTCCTGAACAAGAACAGAACGTGACCTCCATCACCTTATTTGTGTCAAAAACATACGAACCGTTATATATCAAGATACTGCAAAGTAACAAAACGGTCAACGAGATAATCGTATCTTCTTATCAAACCCACCAGCCATTGGATGATGCATCATTCAGGTTTGATAAAAGAAAATATCCGGATGCCGAAGTGATTGATTTAAGAAACTAACAAATATAAAGTAACGAAAGAAATAATTATGAGTACAGAGAAAGTAAAATGCCTGATTATCGGTTCAGGCCCTGCAGGTTATACTGCCGCCATCTATACAGGACGTGCCAACATTGCTCCTGTCCTTTATGAAGGACTTCAGCCGGGCGGACAGCTCACTACTACTACCGATGTAGAAAATTTCCCCGGCTATCCCGAAGGTATCAGTGGTCCACAATTAATGGAAGACTTACGCAAACAGGCAGAACGCTTCGGCGCAGATATCCGCACAGGTATTGCCACTTCTGCCGACCTGAGCAAACGTCCTTACCGCATCACCATTGATAACGAAAAGGTAATCGAGACAGAAACGGTTATCATCTCTACAGGAGCCACTGCCAAATATTTAGGACTGGACGATGAAAAGAAATATGCAGGTATGGGAGTCAGTGCATGTGCCACTTGCGACGGATTCTTTTACCGCAAAAAAACAGTTGCCGTGGTAGGTGGTGGCGATACAGCCTGTGAAGAAGCAGTTTATTTGGCCGGTCTAGCCAAACAAGTTTATCTGATTGTACGTAAACCCTTCTTGCGCGCTTCTAAAATCATGCAGGCACGCGTAATGAACCATCCGAACATTAAAGTGCTGTTTGAGCACAATGCAACAGGTCTATATGGTGAAAACGGTGTAGAAGGCGTCCATTTGGTGAAACGTGCAGGCGAATGCAACGAAGAGCATTACGACCTTCCTATCGACGGTTTCTTCCTGGCTATCGGTCATAAGCCCAACTCTGACATATTCAAACCATACATTGATACAGACGAAGTAGGTTATATCATTACCGAAAACGGTACTCCCCGCACCAAAGTTCCCGGAGTATTTGCGGCAGGAGACGTGGCCGACCCGCATTATCGTCAGGCTATCACCGCAGCAGGAAGTGGCTGCAAAGCCGCTATCGAGGTAGAAAGATACCTCTCTGCCAACGAGCTTTTATAAAAAACAATAACCCACAACAAACAACACTATGACACACTTTCTTAAGAAGCTAGTGGCTGCCTGGTTCATTCTAGGCAGCGTTGCGGTGGGATTTGCCCAGCAAATGCCACCTATCCCTACGGACGCCAATGTCCGCATCGGTAAATTAGAGAACGGGCTGACGTATTACATCCGCCATAACAATCTGCCCGAAAAAAGAGCTGATTTCTACATCGCTCAAAAAGTCGGTTCCATTTTGGAAGATGACAATCAGCGCGGTCTGGCGCACTTCTTGGAACATATGTGCTTCAACGGGACAGAGAACTTCCCAGGAAAAACATTAATCAGCTATTTGGAAAGTATCGGTGTACGTTTCGGTGAAAATCTGAATGCTTATACTGCCGTAGACGAAACCGTTTACAACATTGACAACGTGCCTGTCATCCGCGATGGAATTATAGATTCCTGTCTGCTTATCCTGCACGATTGGGCAGACGGACTGACACTCAACCCAAAAGAAATTGACAACGAGCGCGGTGTTATCCATGAAGAATGGCGCACACGCACGGGAGCCATGATGCGCATGTACGAAAAAATACTTCCCACAGCCTATCCGGACAGTAAATATGGTCACCGTTTACCCATCGGAACGATGGAAGTAGTGGACAATTTTCCTCATCAGGCATTACGTGACTATTATGAGAAATGGTATCGTCCCGACCAACAAGGTATCATGATCGTCGGTGATATCGATGTAGACAAAGTGGAAGCCAAGATTAAAGAAATTTTCTCTCCCATCAAAATGCCGGAAAACCCGGCCGAGCGCAAGTACTTCCCTGTACCTGACAACAAAGAAGCAATCGTAACTATCGCCAAGGATAAAGAACAAACTAACACAATTATTTATCTCTGGCATAAACATGACATCGTTCCCAACGAGGCCAAGAAGAATATGGACTATCTGGTCATGAACTATATGAAGTCTATGATAAACAATATGCTCAACGCCCGTTTAAACGAATTGAAAGAAACTCCGCAACCTCCTTTCATCTACGCTGTAACTGAAGACGGAAACTTCTTCCTGTCCAAGACGAAGGATGCCTTTACCGGCATTGCCGTAAGCAAGGAAGACGGAATAGACACAGCACTCTCTGCATTGACACGTGAAATAGAACGTGTACGCCAATTCGGTTTCACTGCTTCCGAATATGCACGTGCCAAAGCTGACTATCTGCGCCAATTGGAATCAGCCTATAATGAACGCGATAAAGTAAAAAATAACGCATATGTGAACGAATATGTGCGCCACTTCATTGACAACGAGCCTATTCCGGGAATTGATGCAGAATATGCCATCATGAATCAAATTGCCCCTAACATTCCGGTAGAAGCAATTAACTCATTCATCCCATCACTGGTAAATGACAGCAACATTGTGGTCAATATCTTCTGCCCTGAAAAAGAAGGCATGAAATATCCTACCGAACAAGAAATTATGGATGTGCTCAACAAAGTGAAAGCAGAGAAACTCACTGCGTATGAAGATAAGGTATCTGATGAGCCACTGATAGCTGAACAACCGAAGGCCGGCACCATTGTGAAAACGGAAGAAGGTCCGTTCGGTTCTACCGTACTCACTTTATCAAACGGTGTACGTGTCATCTTGAAAACAACAGATTTCAAAGCAGACGAAATTCGTATGCGCGCATTCAGTCCCGGTGGTAACTCCTTGTTCCCCGACAATGAAATTCTTCAGATAAAAGTACTGAACGATGTAGCCGGATTGGGCGGATTGGGCAACTTCAGCAATGTAGACTTGGAAAAAGTGTTAGCCGGGAAAAAAGCCAGTATCAGTACTGCCGTAAACGGCCTGAGCGAAGGAATGAACGGAAGCTGCTCACCTAAGGATTTAGAGACCCTACTACAGTTGGTTTATCTGAGTTTCACCGCTCCACGTATGGATCAAAATGCATTTGAATCATACAAAAGCCGCACTAAAGCCGCCCTTGCCAATCAGGAAGCCAATCCACAAATCGCATTGTCTGACTCACTGCAGAAAGCAATGTATATGAACCATCCGAGAGCATTGCGCGTCAAAGCGGATATGATTGACAAAATTGACTACAAGCGAATCATGGAAATGTATAAAGACCGCTTTAAAGATGCCGGTGATTTTACTTTCCTCTTTGTCGGAAACATAACCTTGGATGAAGCCAAACCACTTATTGAAACTTATCTGGGCGGATTACCAACTATCCATCGTACCGAGAATTTCCGCGATACAAAAATGGATATCCGCAAAGGCAAATACACCAACGTATTCAGTAAAAAACTGGAAACTCCATTAGCCAGCGTATTGATAATCGCCAGTGGCAAATGCGAATACACATTAAAGAACGATGTGCTGATGTCTTTCCTCACCCAATCATTGGATAAAGTGTATCTGGAGAGCGTTCGCGAAAAAGAAGGCGGTTCATATGGTGTGAGTGTCTACGGACAACTCAGCCGTTATCCGAATGATGATGAAGCTTTCCTGCAAATCTATTTCGATACTGATCCAGCCAAACGTGAAAAGATGACACAAATCATCATGAACGAACTGCAAAAGATAGCACAGGATGGTCCGGCTGCCGAACACATAAACAAAACAAAAGAGTTTATGCTGAAGAAACATACCGAGCAAATGAAAGAAAACGGTTATTGGTTGAATATACTGAACCAATATTATTGGTATAAAGCCGATATGGACAGCAACTTCCAACAAGTGGTGGAAAGTATCACCCCCGAAGATGTCAAGCAGTTTGCCAAAGCCCTGCTGGAACAAAACAATTGCATTGAAGTCAGCATGACTTCCGGTGAAACAAAATAATCGTTCTTGCCTATGCTTTTTACGATTATAAGAAGAAATGAAAAACTTGCCGCAAAGCGGAGTCCGATGTTCGACAAAAACCGCTTTGCCAAGTTTTTAATCTATTTCATGGTAGCATATTGGGCTCCTCTTATTTATGGGGGTAACGCTGCCCTCAGCTTTTGAATCGGCAGCTCCAAGCATGGAGCCTTATCACATCCTCAATCAAGGATTAATATATGTGTTAATAACTGACTTTCTAGTGCGTTTTGTGATTCAAACCGCCACTTCTCACGAAATCAAGCCTTATCTGCTTATGCCGGTCAAGAAAAAAAAACTGATAGACACCCTATTGCTTCAGTCGGCAACAAGCCTTTACAACCTCTTTTGGTTTTTCCTTTTCGTACCTTTCGCTTTTCTTTCCATCTTCCGCTTTTATGGAATGACCGGAATGATGTGCTACCTGACAGGTATATGGTTACTCATGATATTGAACAATTATTGGTATCTGTTATGCAAGATGCTGCTCAACGAAAAGACCGTGTACTTATTGCTTCCGTTGGCTGTATATAGTCTGTTGGCCATAGCTGAATTCATTCCCGAAGGCAATCCCATCAGCACTTTCACCATGAATCTGGGAGAAGGATTTATCGAAGGAAGTCTGCCGGCCTATCTGAGTGTCATTATCCTTATCCTGCTAATGATATTCATCAACCGTACTTTGCAAATTCGTTTGCTCTATAGCGAAATATCCAAGGTGGAAGATACGAAGATAAAACACGTATCAGAATATAAATTTCTGGACCGTTATGGTGAGATAGGCGAATACATTCGTTTGGAACTGAAGTTGTATCTCCGCAACAAAACGGTAAAGACACAGTTCCGCATGGGATTTATCATCATGATTGCTTTCTCATGCGTGCTTGCCTTCACCGATGTCTACGACAGAATGACCAATTTTATCTGCATCTACAATTTTGCCATCCTGCCCGTCATGACATTGGGACAAGTGATGTGTTTCGAAGGGAATTATCTGGATGGTCTGATGAGCCGCAAAGAATCCATATACAATTTGTTACGGGCTAAATACTATTTGAACTGCCTGATTCTGTTGATTCCTTCCCTCATCATGATTATCCCAATCATCCGGGGGAAAATATCCCCCTTGATGGCGGTATCTTATCTGCTCTTCACCGTAGGAGCGGTATTCTTTACCCTGCTCCAACTGGCAGTCTACAATAAGAAAACGCTCCCACTGAACGCCAATGTAATGCGCAGCAACAGAGGCAGTTCGCTATTCCAAAGCTTCCTTATTTCATGTGCCCTCTTCATGCCACTGATAGTCAACTCTACATTGACCACTTTCTTGGAGCAGAACACGGCATTTATCATCATGATGCTCATAGGACTGACATTGACTATAACCCATACCATTTGGATAAAGAATATCTATAACCGTTTCATGAAACGCCGCTATGACAATATGGAAGGTTTTCGTGATTCCCGATAAAATAAATAATATATGAATATCACAATAGAGCAACTAAAAAAGAACTTCGGAGCGAAAGTAGCCGCAGATATAGAAAACTATACCATCCAAAGCGGTGACATGCTGGGCTTGGTAGGCAACAACGGTGCCGGAAAAACAACCCTGTTCCGACTGATACTGGACTTGCTGAAAGCAGACAGCGGAAGCATATGCATCGGCAATTTCAATGTGAGCAAGAGTGAAGAATGGAAAAACGTGACCGGAGCATTTATCGATGACAGTTTTCTGATTGATTATCTCACTCCCGAAGAATATTTCCATTTCGTAGGGAAAATGTATGGTCTGAAAAAAGATGAAGTAGATGAACGGATTAGTAAGTTCAACCGCTTTATGAATGGAGAAGTGATCGGACAGAAGAAACTTATCCGCAACTACTCGGCAGGCAACAAGCAGAAAATAGGTATTATCTCCGCGATGTTGCATCAACCGCAAGTATTGATATTGGATGAACCGTTTAATTTTCTCGATCCCACTTCACAATCGGTAATCAAACATATCCTGAAAGCCTACCATGAAGAAACCGGAGCGACTATTCTGATTTCAAGTCATAACCTGAATCATACAGTCGATATCTGTCCACGCATCGCATTACTTGAAAACGGAAAGATTATTCGTGACATTGATAATCACGATTACTCTGCCGAAAAAGAATTGGAAGACTATTTTAATATAAAAGAAGAATAGAACAATGAAGAAACTCCTCTCCCATTTGCTGATACTGAACATACTAGCCGTACTACTGGCTTCATGTGGCACATCTGCCCCAAGCTATAACTACAAAGAACTGGCACGTGCCTCTATACGTCTAAACATAGATATAGACATGAAAGATAACCATCGGTTGTATGTAGAATCAGCAAAGTGGTTGGGAGTTCCCTATCGAGGAGGAGGCAACAATAAAAGAGGCATAGACTGTTCGGGATTGACTTCGCATTTATACAAAAAAGTCTATCGCAAGAAGTTGGAACGCAACTCTGACGACCAGCGTACCAAAAACTGCCGTAAGGTAAGCAAAAGCAAACTACGCGAAGGAGACTTGGTGTTTTTCCACAACGGACGCAAGAAAAGAACTGCCAGCCACGTGGGAATCTACCTGAAGGATAATAAATTTATCCATGCAAGTACCAGTCGCGGAGTGATTGTCAGTAGCCTGAATGAAGAGTATTATCGCAAGCACTGGCTTTCAGGCGGTCGGGTATCCGGTATAAAATAAACAATTATTTCCTCCGAAAAATTTTAAAATTCATCTATTAATTCCATATCTTTGCCTGAAAAGCGCAAAATGGAATACAAGACTTATTTATTTGACTTCGACTATACTTTGGCCGACTCATCACGTGGAATCGTAATTTGCTTCCGCAATGTGTTAACACGCCACGGACACACCGATATAACCGATGAAAGTATCAAACGCACCATCGGAAAAACACTTGAAGACTCATTCAGCATCCTGACCGGCATCACCGACAAAAATACACTCATCTCCTATAAAAAAGAATATGTGAAAGAAGCGGACATACATATGACCGCCAATACCAAGTTCTTCCCCGAAACCGTTGCAGTGCTGAAAGCCCTGAAAAAGAGAGGAGCCCAAATTGGTATCATCTCCACCAAATATCGCTACCGCATCCATGAAATGGTGGACCAGCATTTCCCAAACAAATTCTTCGACATCATCATCGGCGGAGAGGATGTGAAAAAGGCAAAGCCAAGCCCTCAAGGACTTCTGAAAGCACTACGCTGCCTGCATCGCAAGAAAAAAGACACATTATATATAGGTGACAGCATCATCGACGCACAAACCGCCCTATTAGCCGGAGTAGACTTCGTAGGCGTACTGAACGGCATGACCACGCGCGAAGAACTTGCCGAATACCGACACCGGCAGATTCTGCCCGACCTCACCCTGCTGCCGCTGATAAACAAGGAGACCACGCCTCCCCTTCTTCAGCGGTTGGTGTCCCATAAAGCCCTCATCTATTACCGGCTTCTTCATCAAAAACAAATCAGAGGGAAGAAAGAACTGCCCAAAGACCAACAACCCCACACATGCAAGAACTGCAGAAAGACGTTTCAAGGCAACTTCTGTCCCGATTGCGGACAGACACAAAATACGCCACGCTTCACTATTCGCAACGCCTTCCAGAACATATTAAGCGGATTTTTCAATATCGATAATGGATTCAGCCGCAACCTGCTGGAATTTCTCTACCGTCCCGGATATATGATAAGAGATTATATAGATGGAAAACGAGTGCATTACTTCAAACCATTCCAAAGCCTGTTTGTACTGGCTGCCCTTTATATCATGTTTGTCCAGCTGATAGACCCGGAGGCACTGAAAAACAGAGATAAAGAATACAAAGAAACTCCCACATACGAACAACTGATAGACAATATCAAAGAGCAGAAAGAATATGCCATCAAAGACAGTGCCCGGATATATTTGGGACAAAGTCTGCTCTATGCCGACAGCGCCCGAATAGCGGATACCGACATCACCATGGAAGATAAAATAAACGTAAAATTGAAAGACAAGCCGGATAATACAAGAACCGCAACCGACGACAACGATGACATTGTTGACGATTTAACAGAGGCCGGTATAGCTGTCGGTGTAGCATTAGACGAATATAAAGAGAACTTCCTAAGCGAAAACAAATATATTTCAGCCGTTTACAATTTAATGAGAAGTTGGATTCATGGAAATAAAGCTTTCAGTATACTGCTTTTACTACCGGTTTTCACATTGGCAAGCCGATGGAGTTTCCGCAAATCTCTTGTCGGTCATCGGTTTAACCTGACCGAACAATTCTTTGCACAGGTATATATTGCCTGTCAGATACTCTGGATATCCCTTCTCATCCTGCCTTTCACCCGGGAAGCCCACCTGAATGACATCTTCGATTTGAGCTATGAAGCCATCTTCCTCCTGTTCGTATGGGACTATCGGCAGCTGTTCAACCTGTCATGGTGGAAAAGCTTCAAACGAACTACCGTCATGTTCTGCTATTGTGCATTGATTATGCTATTGGCGGCAACCTTATTCATCACATTACTTGCAACAATTGCCTACCTCAGATAGGCGATACTAAAAAGATGAGTATATGATTTGAATAAAAAAAGAGCAGAAAGTTTTTGAAGTTCAAAATAATATCAGTAATTTTGTGCCCGATTTAGTCCGTGGAGGTCGAAAAGAGACTTCAGAGATGATGTCCACCTTACGGAGAAAACCCGTTTAATATAAAAATAACATGTACGTAATTGTAGAAATTAACGGTCAGCAGTTCAAAGCTGAAGAAGGCAAAAAGCTGTTTGTACACCACATTCAGGATGCAGAAAGCGGAAAAACTGTTGAGTTTGAAAAAGTTTTGTTGGTAGACAACAATGGAACAGTAACTGTAGGTGCTCCTACTGTTGATGGTGCTAAAGTAGTTTGTGAAGTAGTTTCTCCGCTGGTAAAAGGCGACAAAGTACTCGTATTCCACAAAAAGAGAAGAAAAGGTTACAGAAAACTGAACGGTCATCGTCAGCAGTTTACAGAGTTAACTATTAAACAAGTTATTGCTTAATCATTTAAAATTT
>OOAT01000847.1_pt1 | contig 14842 bp, 13 predicted proteins | sample 1671441 | NCBI WGS metagenome assembly OOAT01 (sample SAMN06348157, study PRJEB24527) | human gut metagenome | biome: human gut; feature: ankylosing spondylitis patient; material: feces | host: Homo sapiens | place: China | collected 2015-10 | reverse complement strand
CGGACGGTTCGTCGCGCCCAGGACGAGAAGTCCCTTAGAGGAATCAAATCCATCCATCTCGGAAAGCAGCTGGTTTAAGGTCTGCTCTCTCTCATCATTTCCGCCCATCCGGCTGTCACGGCTGCGTCCGATGGCATCGATCTCATCAATAAAAATGATACACGGTGCGGACTGCTGTGCCTGCTTGAAGAGGTCACGGACACGGGACGCACCCACGCCGACAAACATCTCCACGAAATCAGAACCGGAAAGGGAATAGAACGGAACATGTGCCTCACCGGCTACCGCCTTCGCAAGCAGAGTCTTACCTGTTCCCGGAGGTCCCACAAGGAGCGCTCCTTTCGGCAGTTTTGCACCGATCTTTGAATATTTCTGCGGATTGTGCAGGAAATAGACGATCTCCACAAGGGATTCCTTCGCCTCGTCCTCGCCCGCTACGTCAGCAAACGTGACTCCCGTCTCCTTCTGGACGTAGACCTTGGCGTTGCTCTTTCCAACGCCCATCATTCCTCCGCCGCCCATCCGGCTGTACATCATATAGAGAAGTCCGATCATGAGCGCCGACGGGAGTACCCATCCCATCAGAAAGTTTAAAATACTCGCGCTCGTACTCGTATCTTCCGCCACCACATGGACCCCGTTGGCATCTAAAAGACGCTCTGCAAGATCAACATCCGGGATTCTTACCGTATAATACTGGATGAAGCGGGAAAGCTTCGTGGAAGAAGTCTTTGGCGTTAAGTAGATCCTGTTGCTGGAGATCTTCGCCGTATCGATCTCTCCCTCTTTTAAGTATTCCACAAATTCCTCATACCCGAGTTCCTGGGTCTGGTTTTTGCGGACCATGTTGTTCATAACGGTCACAGCGATCAGCGTGATCACTAGGATCAGGGCGAGCACCCCGATATTCTGTCCGCTTGGCCGCTTTCCGCCATTTCTGTTCTGATTGTTGTTGTCCATTGATTTTCTCCACTTCTTTTGCGCATATATCACATTTGGGTATATTGACCCATGATTTTGTGATACCTAATCATTATAAGTTGAGTTTCCCCATAAGGCAATAAAAAAAGTATGAAATTTCTATGTTTACAAAAAATATCAGAAACGCTACAATACAACATGGATAGCAATTTTATCATTTAAAATATATCTGAAAGGATATTTATCATGAATACCGTCACACACCCGATTCCGCCTGTTTTTGACAGCGCCTCCAGGATTCTGATCCTCGGTTCCTTCCCGTCCGTCAAATCCAGGGAAGGACATTTTTTCTATCACCACCCGCAGAACCGTTTTTGGAAGACCCTGGCCGGAATTCTCGCGGTTCCGGTTCCGGGCAGTATTGATGAGAAAAAGGAATTTCTCCTCTCCCATCATATTGCCCTCTGGGATGTGATCGCATCCTGCTCCATCGAGGGTTCCAGCGACAGCTCCATCCGCGATGTCGTGCCCAACGATCTCTCCCGGATCCTGTCCACAGCCGACATCCGGGCGATCTTCTGCAACGGAAAGACATCCTGGAATTACTACAGAAAATACCAGGAATCCGCAACCGGCATCCCGGCAGTCTCCCTGCCATCCACAAGTCCGGCGAATGCGGCGTGGACGCTGGAGAAATTGGAGGGCGCCTGGGGTATTGTTACTGATTACCTTAAATAGATAGATATTAATTTTAACTACCCCAAGCGCTTTGTCATTGTTATGTAAAACACAGGTAGATTACTAAATTCTCCTGTTTTGAGACATTTTTATAATTTAGAAATCCTGCACTATATAATTTTTTTTGAATTACTTTCCTGTTTTATTTTCTTTTTTCGATGAAAACTATAATTCAGGAGGTGATTCCATGAAAAACTCATCAAAGAAACTGCTTACCAGCGCCGACTGGGACATCGACATCCAGGCCTGCTCCGCCACCGACTGTACCGGCCTGATCCCCGCCCTTCCGGAGACCGATGCGGAATTCGAGCACTATCAGGACCTCTACCACTACCTGCCGGATACCCCGGATCGGGCTGAATACAATTCCGACAAAGCAAGATCCTGAACCAACGCTTTGATCCACACGATCCCTTGAAAGCATTTTGCCCGACCGCCAGTGCCTGAATACCGATCATCTGCAGGCATCTGGCTCATAAATCACCACGAAAGAAGTATGTAAAGTTATGTTAACCGAATCCATCTACCGATCATGCACCCTCTGTCCAAGGGAATGTCATGCCGACCGAACAACATCCACCGGCTTCTGCGGCGCCGGGCACGAGCTCCGCGCCGCCAGGGCCGCCCTGCATATGTGGGAAGAACCCTGCATCAGCGGCACCACCGGAAGCGGAACCGTCTTCTTCTCCGGCTGTACGTTACGCTGCGTCTTCTGCCAGAACTTCCAGCTGAGTCACGAAAACTACGGAAAAACCATCTCCGTCTCCCGTCTCGCCGATATCTTCCTGGAACTCCAGGAAAAAGGCGCCGCAAACATCAATCTCGTGACCGGGACCCAGTTCGCTCCATCTATCGTCCGCGCCCTGGATCTCGCGAAGCCGAAGCTTCAGATCCCTGTCGTCTTTAACTGCGGCGGCTACGAAAAGCTTGAAACGATCCGTGATCTCGCAGACTACGTCGATATCTGGCTTCCAGACCTCAAATACATGGACAGCGGTCTCGCCAAGAAATACTCCGCCGCCCCAGACTATTTCGAGAAAGCTTCCGCCGCCATAAAAGAAATGATCCGCCTCACCGGCGGACTTTCCTGGAATAAAAGGAATCCATCAATGCTGGACCGCGGCGTCATCATCCGTCACATGGTCCTTCCGGGCGCAAAAGAGGACTCGATCCGCCTCCTGCACTGGATCAGGGAAAATCTCCCGGATCACCAGTATCTTATCAGCATCATGAGCCAGTATACGCCGTTCTACAGGAGCACCGAATATCCGGAGATCAACCGGCGGATCACCTCCTATGAGTACAACAAAGTCGTTGACACCGCGATTGACCTCGGTCTCACGGAAGGGTTTATGCAGGAAAGAAGCAGCGCGAAAGAAGAATATACGCCACCGTTTGACTGTGAAGGGCTTTAATACAGATTAATAAGCCTGCCCGGTTACAGACCTGCACCTGGTTCGTACAGACAGTTTGCTACTCTCCCCCAAAAGCAAGTGGCAGCAATTCTTTTCTGCGCATAAAAAGTGGGTACCGAATCAATTTTCTTGTTTCGATACCCACCTCAATGTTCTGCGTTATCCAATGGATCTTACCTCGTTTTCATTAGATTTTTTTCTATATGAAGTTTTCCTTTTTCACTCCGCCGGCTTTTTCCGATATCGATTATTGTATTTCTCTTTTTGATACTTTCTCGTCATATCTTGAAGGATTTCAAATAATCTTTTTTCGATTAATTACCCGGTTTTGTGTTTTTCCTTTGTTCCGGATTTTTCAAATTTGAAAAATGGAACGAGACTTATGTGTTCGGTGGACTGTACCTCCTTTACTTAGATTTTTTTAAGTACGAACCTTTTCGTCTTCTTTGCTTTGTTCTCTCTTTCTTTTTGTTGTCTTCATTATATTCGATATCTTCTCATTTGTCAATATATTTTTAGAAAAAATATTTTTTATTTTATTGTTATTAGTTTATTGTTCTATTGTATATAATTATTCAAATAATTATATTATTTAGCAAAAGAAATTCACTCTCTTTTTCCATCCTTCTCCCATCCGCAATGACCTTTCTATATGGCTTCTACAGCTTTCTTCTTTCTCCGCACCCGCGAAACAGGACAGCAAAGGCGATGGAGATCCCAGCTATCATGAGAAACAGATCCGAATACACCCCAAAAGCCGCCGACACCTTCTCCCAGGAGTCCCCAGCGATCCTCCCGGCATAGACGAGGACCGTGTTCCACAGAAGACTTCCCGCCGCCGTAAAGACAAGAAACGGCACAAACGGCATCCTGGCAATCCCTGCAGGGATGGAGATCAGGCTGCGGACGATGGGGATCAGCCTGCACAGGAACACCGCCGATCTCCCGCGTTCCCTGAACCATCCTTTCGCGAGATCCACATCTTCCAGGCGGAAGTGAAGCAGATGTCCGATCTGTCCGCAGAGCAGCTTCCGGAACACCTCATCCGGCAGAAACCGTCCCACGCTGTATAGAATGACAGCCCCCGCCAGCGATCCGGCAGTGGAAAACAGGATCACACCGACGGGCGTCATGTCCGTGCAGACCGTCATGACGCCCCCAAAGGTCAGGATCACCTCCGACGGGATCGGAGGAAAGAGATTTTCAACTAAAATAAGGAGGAACACAGCAAGATTGCCGTATTCCCCCATCAATTCCAGTACCAGCTCCCGCATACAGACACCCCCGCTTTACCATGGGTATAATATATGCAGCATCCAGTCTGTTTTATTCACTTTTCCCGAATCCATTCATCTGCAGATTCAGCTTTTATATTAACCGTTATACTTCTTACTCTGCTCCGCGATCAGCGCTGCGTCATCGAAGTAGTTGATCTTCATAGCCGCACGCATCTCCTTTAATGTCTGTGCAGCCACGCGCTCTGCCTTCTCGCTTCCGCTCTTTAAGATCTCGTATACAGCCGGGATGTCCTGCTCCCATCTCTTTCTTCTCTCGCGGATCGGACGGAGCTCCTCCTCAAGCACACGGTTCAAGAACTTCTTGACCTTTACATCGCCAAGTCCACCGCGTTTGTAGTGCTCTTTCACCTCGTCGAGGTTCTTGTAATCCGGCCAGAACTCTGCGAAGTATTCGTCCTTGCAGAATGCGTCCAGATATGTGAAGACGGTATTTCCCTCAACCTGTCCCGGATCGCTTACCTTTAAGTGGTTCGGATCTGTGTACATGGACATGACTTTCTTCTTTACGTCCTCCTCTGTATCGGAAAGGTAGATGCAGTTTCCTAAGGATTTGCTCATCTTTGCCTTTCCGTCGGTGCCCGGAAGACGGCGGCATGCGTCATTGCTCGGAAGAAGAATATCCGGCATAACAAGAGTATCTGTATTGTATACCGTATTGAATTTGTGAACGATCTCTCTTGTCTGCTCAACCATCGGCATCTGGTCCTCACCAGCCGGAACCACGTTTGCCTTGAAGGCTGTGATATCTGCTGCCTGGCTGATCGGGTAGGTGAAGAAGCCTACCGGGATGCTGGCCTCAAAATTTCTCATCTGGATCTCGCTCTTTACGGTTGGGTTTCTCTGTAATCTGGAAACCGTAACGATGTCCATATAGTAAGCGGTCATCTCGTAGAGCTCCGGCACCATGGACTGGATAAAGATCGTGGATTTTTCCGGATCAAGACCTGCAGACAGGTAATCGAGCGCAACCTCCAGAATATTCTGGCGGACCTTCTCCGGGTTATCCGCATTGTCTGTGAGCGCCTGGGAGTCAGCAATCATGATATAGATATCGCTATACTCTCCGGAATTCTGAAGCTCTACTCTTCTTCTAAGAGATCCTACATAATGTCCTACATGAAGACGACCTGTCGGACGGTCTCCTGTTAAAATAATCTTTCCCACAACAATATTCCTTTCTCTCCTGTGATGTCAGGTTTCTGTGATACCGGCGGCTCCACGACTGCAGTCCCATTTCGATCTCCAGAAATCCTGTCGGCTGACCCCAAGTTTCAGGCTACAGCCGGTGGATGAAAATTCCGCTTCGCAGTTTCGGTTCAAACCAGGTCGATTTCGGCGGCATCAGAAGCCCCGCGTCCGCAACAGACAGCAGTTCTTCCATCGATGTCGGATACATGGAAAAGGCGATCTTCATGTCCGCCTCACAGCGGCGCTCCAGTTCTTTCACGCCGCGAATCCCGCCCACAAAGTCGATGCGCTTATCCGTTCTCGGGTCTCCGATTCCAAGCACCGGAGCCAGGAATTTCTCCTGGAGCACGGACACGTCAAGTCCCTTCACCGGATCATCCGGTCGGACTCCCGCCTTTAATTTCAGATCATACCATGTTCCTCCGAGGTACATGCCGACCTCACCGCGTTCCTTCGGCTCCACAGCTTCCTTTAAAGGTCCGGAGACCTCAAAAAGCTTCGAAGCTTCCTTTAAGAGCTCCTCCTCCGAGTGTCCGTTCAGATCCCACACTACACGGTTATACGGCAGGATCGTCAGTTCATCCTCTGAGAACAGTACGGAGAGGAAGTAGTTGAACGGGGCGTCCTTCGGCGCGTCCGGGTGTTCCGCCCTGCGCTTTAAGGCAACCTTCACGGCAGAAGCCGCGCGGTGATGACCGTCTGCGATATATGTCGCCGGGAGCTTTTCAAATTCCTCCCGGATCTCTTTTATCATATCACCGGATCCGATTTTCCATACCCGGTGTCTGATTCCATCCTCTGAGATAAAATTATAAAGCGGATTCTCCTCTTTTGCAAGTGCAACCAGTTCTTTTAAGCGTTTTACCGGGCGATATGCGAGAAAAATCGGTCCGGACTGGGCGTCCATCACATCGATATGGCGGATCCGGTCCAGTTCCTTCTCCTCTCTCGTGTTCTCGTGCTTCTTGATCACGCCGTTTACATAGTCATCTACGCTTGAGCATGCCACGATTCCTGTCTGGGGATGATCGTTCATCGTGAGTTCATAGAGATAGTAGGTCTCATTCGGATCTTCCACATAGTTTCCGTCCTTCACCCATTGTTCGAAAAGATCCTTTGCGTAGGCATAGACCTCCGGCGCGTACATGTCCGCCGTGTCCGGGAATCCCGTCTCCGGGCGGTCGATGGCGAGGAAGGAAAGCGGATGAGACTTCACCTCTCGCTTTGCCTCCTCCCTGTTGTATACATCATACGGAAGTGCCGCGATCTCTGCCGCATGTTCTGCTGCCGGGCGCACGCATGAAAACGGTCTCACTACTGCCATGCCTGTTACCTCCCCATATTATTTTATCCTGCCTCTATATTACACTCAATTCTCTATAAACGCAATTCATCCATGACGATTTTTCGTACATGGATGAATTACAATTACATTTCACAGCTGCCATCTTCTTATGCAGCCGTATTATTCTCTTTTCGACTATATTTTTTAGCCCTTGATCACACGGACCTTATACATTCCGCTGATCTTTTCAAGGTGGGCAACCGCCTCCGCTTTCGCCGGATCTTCCAGATCAAGAAGCGTGTACGCATACTTGTCGCGGCTCTTGTTCGTCATATTGGCGATATTGATTCCCTCAGCAGCCAGGATCGACGTGATCTGTCCGATCATGTTCGGAATATTCGCGTGGAGCAGGCCGATTCTTCCTGCCACCTGACAGATTCCCATGTCGCACGCCGGATAGTTTACAGAGTTCTTGATATTACCATTTTCTAAGTAATCCTTTAACTCATCCGCAGCCATCACCGCGCAGTTGTCCTCGGATTCCTCCGTGGATGCGCCAAGATGCGGTGTAGCGATCACGCCTTCCATTGCAGAAGTCTTCGCGTTCGGGAAGTCGGTGATGTATTTCTTCACCTTTCCGCACTTTAACGCCTCTGCCATATCATCATCATTTACAAGCAGGTCTCTCGCGTAGTTTAAGATCACGACGCCGTCCTTCATCTGGTCAAAAGCATCCTTGTTGATCATTTCCTTCGTGGAATCAAGAAGCGGCACATGGACAGTGATGTAATCACAGTCTTTGTAGATCGTGTTCACGTCCATGATATGTTTTACGGAGCGAGACAGCATCCATGCGGCGTTGACGGAGATAAACGGGTCATACCCGTAAACTTCCATTCCGAGAGCCGCGGCAGCGTTTGCGACCTCACAGCCGATCGCACCGAGACCGATGACGCCGAGCTTCTTGCCCTTGATCTCGTTTCCTGCAAAGGCCTTTTTGCTCTTCTCCATCTTCTTCGCAATGTCCTCTTCCCCGGCATGTTCCCTGCACCACCCGATACCACCGACAACGTCTCTGGATGTCAGGAACAGGCCTGCGAGAACAAGCTCCTTTACACCGTTCTTATTTGCGCCCGGTGTATTGAATACGACGATGCCTTTCTTCGCACACTCGTCGAGCGGGATATTGTTGACTCCGGCTCCGGCTCTGGCGACGGCCTCGAGTCCAGCCGGGAATTCTGTCTCGTGGAGAGACGCGCTGCGGACCAGGATTCCCTCCGCATCCTTAATATCATCTACAAGTTTATAGTCTCCCGTGAGGCGGTCTGTGCCATAGTGGGAGATCTGATTTAAACAACAAATATTTCTCATGATTTTTCCTCTGATATTTTCATCCGGCAGTCTTACGCGTCCGCGTGTTCCGCCTCAAATTTCTTCATAAATTCTACAAGCTTCACAACACCCTCCTCCGGCATTGCGTTGTAGATGCTGGCTCTCATGCCGCCGACGGTACGGTGTCCTTTTAAGTTCACGAATCCGGCTGCCTCCGCCTCTTTTACGAACAGGGCATCCAGATCTTTATCACCTGTAACGAATGGCACATTCATGATGGAACGGTCCTCTTTGCGGACAGTTCCGTGGAAAAGCTTGCTCTGATCCAGATAATCGTAAAGGATCTTTGCCTTTCGCTCGTTTTTCTCCTTCATGGCCTCCAGTCCACCCTGCTTCTTCAGCCATTTGAAGACCTTGCCGCAGATGTAGATTCCGTAACACGGCGGAGTGTTGTAGAGGGATCCAGCCTTCGCCTGGACATCATAGCGCATGATCGTCGGTGTCTCCGGAAGTACATCCTCACGGATCAGGTCCTCACGGATGATCACGATAACAACACCTGCCGGTCCGATGTTTTTCTGGACACCGCCGTAGATCACACCGTATTTTGATACATCCATCGGTTCAGAGAGGAAACAGGAGGACACATCAGAGACGAGTGTTTTTCCCTTTGTGTTCGGGAGTGTGTGGAATTTTGTTCCGTAGATCGTATTATTCTCGCAGATATAAACATAGTCAGCATTCTCATCGACCGGAAGATCGGAACAGTCCGGAATATAGCTGAAGGTCTCGTCTTCGCTGGACGCGATGGCGTTTGCGGTTCCGTAAAGCTTAGCTTCCTTCCATGCCTTCTTTGCCCACTGTCCGGTGATAATATAATCGCCGACACGGTTCTTGAACAGGTTCAACGGTACTGCAGCGAACTGCTGGTGAGCGCCGCCCTGTAAAAACAGGACTTTGTAGTTATCCGGAATCTTTAAGAGGTCTCGGATGTCCTGCTCTGCTGTCTGGATGATCTCCTCAAAAGCTTTTGAGCGGTGGCTCATCTCCATGACGGACATTCCGGTTCCATTGTAATCAAGCATCTCGGCTGCTGCTTCTTTTAAGACTTCTTCCGGCAGCACGGCCGGACCTGCGGAAAAGTTGTAAACTCTGCTCATAGTTTTATTCCCCTCTCTCTGATTGCTCTATGATCGGTCCTTTCAGGAATGACCACACATCCATCCTTTGTCTCGCGATCCGGCGCCGCACTTTACTCTGTCTCTTCTCTACCAGTGTAACGCGACGCCTTAGGATGATTTGACATATATCCTAACACAAGTGCCCGGGCAAATCAATGTTAAAATTGCCCTTTTTCTCGAATTATGCAAACTTTTTTCTTTTTTTGATATCTTTTTTAACAATATATGCGGCTCTTATATTTCGTCTGCTATATATTTTTCTTCAGATATGGCTACAGGGATCAGATTCCAACGCATTCGTGTGTCTCACGCAATCACCGGCAACTGTCTGAGACTTCTGTTTCCTGTTACAAAAAAATGGCAGAACACACGATTTTCATGTATTCTGCTATCATTGCCGTACTTATTTTATTAGATTCTCTCACAGATCAGATTTCCCATCTCAGTGGTTCCAACCTGCTTTTTGCCCTCGTCCATGATATCAACGGTGCGGTATCCCTCTGCGAGAACCTTTCTGACCGCATCCTCGATAGCATCTGCTTCCTTGTCAAGGTCGAAGGAGAAGCGGAGCATCATAGCTGCGGAGAGGATCGTCGCGATCGGATTTGCGATGTCTTTTCCTGCGATATCCGGTGCGGAACCATGGCTCGGCTCGTAGAGACCAAATTTGCTCTCATTTAAGCTTGCGGAGGACAGCATACCGATGGAACCGGTGATCATGCTCGCCTCGTCGGATAAGATGTCACCAAACATGTTCTCTGTTAAGATCACATCGAACTGGCGCGGGTTCATAACGAGCTGCATTGCGCAGTTGTCGACCAGCATATTTTCAAGAGTGACTTCCGGGTAGTCCTTTGCGACTTCCGCAACGACTTTTCTCCAGAGTCTGGAGGAATCGAGAACGTTTGCCTTATCGACACTTGTTACTTTCTTCTTTCTCTTCATGGCGATCTCGAATGCCTTGATCGCTACGCGGCGGATCTCCTTCTCGCTGTATACGAGAGTATCTGTCGCCTGCTCAACACCGTTTACGGTCTCTGTGTGGCGCTCACCGAAGTAAAGGCCTCCGGTCAGCTCGCGGACGATGACCATGTCGAAGCCGTCACCGATGATCTCCTGCTTTAACGGGCATGCGCCTGCAAGGTCGTTGTAGAGATAGGCCGGGCGGATATTTGCGAAGAGATTTAATCCTTTACGGATCGCAAGAAGTCCTGCCTCCGGTCTTAAGTTCGGGGCAACATCGTACCAGCGGGAGTTGCCGACATTTCCACCGACTGCGCCGAGAAGGACCGCATCGCTCTTCTTTGCTGTCTCCAGAGCCTCGTCTGTCAGCGGTACACCATATGTATCAATGGAGATCCCGCCCATGAGGACCTCCTCATAGTTGAAATTATGGCCATATTTCTGGCCGACTTTATCTAAAACTTTCTTTGCTTCCCTCACAATTTCCGGACCGATCCCATCACCGGAGATCGTTGCAATTCTATATTCCATGTCTTTTTCCTCCATATCCCGCCTGAAAATTCACGAAATGCTGCCGTCATTTCCATATTTTTCGGGTATTTTACTTTTCATATTTGTACCGGACTAATTCCTTTTCTGTCCGATTATCTCTTTGTAATCATACTCTAATTTTTCTTAATTTTCAACAAATTGGAGAAATTACTGGCATATATGTTTTCTATTATTTATATGAATCACAGTTATACTTTAGCGGGGTTCACTCTCGCTGCTTCTCTTCATGATAAAAGGCACATCACCCGGAACCAATGTTTATTCCATGGCATGTGCCTTTTTCGTTACTGTTCACGCTTTGCGCAAACAGTAACTGATTTTGCCGATGCTTCGCATTCCGAATCGGCAAAATCCACTACCACCACTGTATTGTACGGAATTTTCAGTTCAGAAAATTCCTACCCTTGTACGGTAACCCTTTTTCTTCTCAGAATTTTTCTTACTCGTGATACATCTCCGGTCTTCTATCGCGGAAGAGTCCCCATGAGAATCTCTCGCGCTCCAGCTCATCCAGGTCGAACTCCGCTGTGATGACGCCCTCACTGTCGCGGTCCATAGACCGGATCACTTCACCGGCACCGTCCGTGATGAAGGAGGAGCCATAAAATTTCAGGGCTGATTTCTGGTTTCCATTTGCCTCACATGGCGTTACCTCTTCCAGTCCCACGCGGTTTGCCGCGATCACCGGCATCAGGTTCGACGCGGAATGTCCCTGCATGCAGCGTCTCCAGTGGGGCATGCTGTCCACAGAGAGGATCGGCTCGCTGCCGATGGCTGTCGGATAAAATAAGAGTTCCGCTCCCTTTACTGCCATAAATCTTGCGGTCTCCGGGAACCACTGATCCCAGCAGATCCCGACACCGATGGTGCCGTAGCGGGTCTTGAATGCCTTAAATCCGGTGTCTCCCGGTGTGAAATAGAATTTCTCCTGATAATAGTGGTCGTCCGGAATATGGGTCTTTCTATAGATCCCAAGGTTCGTTCCGTCCGCATCGAGGATCGCGACGGTGTTGAACAGGCGCTTTCCGTCCTTCTCATAGAAACTGATCGGAAGAACGACTTTGAGCTCCTCCGCGACCTTTGCAAAATGTTTTACAGCATCGTTTTCCTCCACCGGCTTCGCAAACTCATAATATTCGTACTGGCGCTCCTGGCAGAAATACTGGCGCTCAAAGAGCTCCGGGAGCAGGATGATCTGTGCGCCGTCCGCCGCCGCTTCTCTCACAAGTTTCTCCGCATTTGCGATATTCATATTCACGTCTCTTGTGCAGCGCATTTGTACTGCTGCGACTTTTACTTTTCGCATTTTATATTTCCTCCTGTGGGTATCCGTTTTATTGTCCCTATGTACTGTCTGCATTCCAATTCTAAATTGTTCTTTCATTTTAAATTTTTTTGAATTGCTCCTCAGGTACACCGTCTACCCTTGTTCAATACACGTTTTCTGATTCTACTTTTTATCGTACTCTTTTCTTATCTCCCCTGTGGGATCTGCTGCGTGATACAGTGGATATTTCCGCCTCCGAGAAGAATATCTCTGGCCGGGACCGGGCAGATCTTTCTTTCCGGGAAGACGGTTCCAAGAATCTCCACCGCCGTCCTATCATGCTCATCCCCAAACTGCGGCACGACTACCCCGCCGTTTGAAATATAGAAGTTTACATAACTTGCTGCCAGCCGTTCCCCAACCTCTCTCGTGTCCTCGCCGTCCTCAAACTCATAACCGCCGAGATCTTCCTCCGTCACACAGATCGGTGTCTTTGGGATTGGAAGCTTGTGGACTTTGATCTTTCTGCCCATAGCATCCGTCTCATTTTCTAAAATATCCAGACAGCTCTTCGACATGGCATACTGGGGATCCTTCTCATCATCGGTCCAGCCTAAAACCACTTCGCCCGGGCGCACGAACGCGCAGATGTTATCCACATGTTCATTCGTCTCGTCATTGTAGATTCCACGTTCCAGCCAGATCACCTTTTCAGCCCCGAGGTAAGCACAGAGCTTCTTCCCGATCTCATCCTTTGTGAGCTTCGGATTTCTTCCTCCGCTCAGGAGGCACGCTGCCGTCACAAGAACCGTCCCCTCTCCGTCAGAATGGATCGAACCGCCTTCCAGAACGAAGGGATGGGCCTCGTAGCAGTCATAGCCAAGCTCCCCACAGACTTTTTCCGCCACAAGATCGTCCTTCTCCCAGTGGGCGTAAAGTCCATCCACGGTTCCTCCCCAGGCGTTGAACTCCCAGTCGATGCCACGAACCGCACCTTCCCCGTTCACCACAAAGGTCGGTGCCACATCCCGCGCCCAGGCATCGTCGGACTCCATCCGGATCACATGGATCTCGTGTCCCGGATTCCCGGCTAACATCTCGCGGGCATTCTCCTCCACATCCGGCTCCGCCAGCATAAAGACCTCCTCGCTCTCCGCGATGGCCCATGCCACGCGCTTGAATGCCTCTCTCGCTTTTTTCGCGCCGTAGTTCCAGCTTCCCGGACGCTTTGGCCAGATCATGATGCAGCCTCTGTGAGGTTCAAATTCGCCCGGCATGCGGAATCCATCCGCTGCCGGTATCGTATGAAGTTTGTTCATTCTTCAGTTCCTTTCCTGACTTATCTTCATTAACTACTAATTATACTGATCTATCTCATGTCCATCTTCCCGCTGTTCGCCCCGGAAGCCGCTCTCACTTCCAGGTTTCTTACCGCCACTTTTTTATATAACCGCCTTTTTCCTGGTCACAAGGCGGAGGGCAGCCACAATCCATATTACACGGCGGTGGACAGTCACATCTTCCTCCCGGCTCACATGGAGGCGGGCAGGGACAAAACGGCGGCTTTGGCGGCGGTGGCGGGCCTGGCTTCGGAGGTTTCGGCGGCTTATCCTTCTTCTCCTCAACCCGGACCAGAATGATATCATCTCCAATCTGGCAGATGTCCCCAAAAGGGATCACAAATTCTTTTTCCCGTCCCAGGAAACCGCAGACACAGCCCGGTCCCGGCACGATGATCGCCAGAATCCTGCCTGTACACGGATCGACATCCAGATCACCCACAAAGCCTAAACGTTTGCAGTCGCAGACGTTGATCACTTCCCGTCTCTTCAATTCGCTCATCCGCATGGCATCATCTCCCGAATCGAAACATTTTATGTATCCCATCAACAGCATCCTTATCGCGCAGACTGCCGTTCATGAGTCATACTCTCTACATATAGTTTATGTTCCCATTCTTGTCCCTGAGATGAGTATCCGGCATTATTTTTCATTATGATTTCGTAATTGTTCAGTCTCCTCACAGTTACATGATTTCTTTGAAATTTTACAGTTCAAGATTCTCCGGCAGTTTGCCCACCGTTTTCAGGATCTTCGCCGCATTTCTCCACAGCATATCCTCTTTCTCACTGTCCGTGAAGCTGCTGTCCTTGATCCTCGCGATTGCGGCTTTCTGGCTGCCATAAGGAAAATCGCAGCCGTAGAGCACCCGCTTTGTGCCGAATCTGCCGATAATCTCCTCAAACTCCCCGGCTTCCTCCAGCTCCGCGCTCATGGCCGTATCGATAAACACATTTTCCGGCAGATTTTCAAGATCCTCATCGGGATTTTTCATCATGCAGAAGCTTCCCATATGCGCCATGATGATCGGGATATCCGGAGCAAATTTTAAGATCTCCCGGATTCCCGACGGGTAAAGGTCATAGGGGCGCACGATCCTTGCGGTCCCCATGTGGATCAGCACCGGAAATCCCAGCTGATTGATCTTTCTCCACATCTCCTCGTATTTCGGATCATCCAGATGGACCTTCTGAAACGGCGGATGGAACTTGATCCCGGCCATCTCCATATCCTTCAGCTTTTCCAGCTCCTCGATCACATTCTCACAGTCCGGGTGAAGGCCGCCGAATGAGATAATATTTTTTCTTGCCGCTTCCTTCGCGAACCGGTTCACCTCCCCCCGATTCTGTGGTTTCGATACC
>OOAT01000824.1_pt1 | contig 15269 bp, 14 predicted proteins | sample 1671441 | NCBI WGS metagenome assembly OOAT01 (sample SAMN06348157, study PRJEB24527) | human gut metagenome | biome: human gut; feature: ankylosing spondylitis patient; material: feces | host: Homo sapiens | place: China | collected 2015-10 | reverse complement strand
CCGCTCCCATCAAGCCCGAGTTCACCAAGAAGATCCTGGGCGACGAGCAGCCCATTACCTGCCGCTTTGCTGATACTCTGGCTCCTGAGATGGACAAGCTGAAGGCAGAAGCTGCCAAGTGGGCAACGCAGGAAGAGGATGTGCTGACCTACGCAATGTTCCCGCAGGTGGCACCCAAGTTCTTTGAAAAGCGCAATGCCAAGAAGCAGGGCGTGGACGGCGACCATGTGGACTACACCAATCAGTCTCATCCCGTCTGATCTTTCATAACGGATTCAGGAGCTTCCCGCTTTTGCGGCGGGAGGCTCCTTTTGTGTTTTGCATCGGATCTGGCCCCAAAAATGGGCGGCGGCTCATTGACATGAAAATCCATCCATTTTATAATGAATCAAAATGGATGCAGCCGACACCCGGGCATCCCCGGAAAAAGAAGAGGTGATCTGCATGAGAAGCATCACGGTACAGCGCCTTGCGGAATTTACAGAGCAGGATTATGAATTTACCTTCGGCATCACCCGGAAGGAATTTGCCCAGATGCTGGAAGCACTGAATGCGGCTTATTGCAAGGAGCACCGGCGCAGGCCGCATTTTACCAAGATCACAATGCAGGATAAGCTGGTGCTGACTTTGCTCTACCGCCGCGAGTACCGCAGCATGGAGAACATTGCGGCAGAATACGGTGTCTCCCGCGATACCATTGCGGACAATATCCACTGGGTGGAGCGCGCACTGCTGAACGCAAATCTGCTGCAGAACAGCGTGACCTGCGTATATAAAACCAACTGAAACAGGCTCTGATACAGGATCGGAAGATTTTGTATCAGAGCTTTTTTGCTTTGCACCGTGTATTGCGGCCGGTTTTGGCGGCGGCACGCAACAGTGCACCTTGAATTTTGGGCCGAAGAATAGTAAAATGAGACTATATGTATCGTAACATGGGTTTGTGTACCCAAAGGCGGATACGTATACCGAAACTTGTAAGCTGAAACACTGAAAATGTAAGAACAGGAGAGCGTTATGATCTTAAGCATGACCGGCTTTGGCCGGGGGACTGCTGTGCGCAATGGCCGTGAGATCACGGTGGAGCTGCGCAGCGTGAATTCCCGCTACTTTGAGTATTCTTCGCGCATCCCGCGCACCTGCAGCTATCTGGACAGCCGCCTGAAAAAGCAGCTCAACGAGCGCATTTCCCGCGGCAAGGTGGAGCTGAGCATGACCGTGCAGAATGTGGACGCTGCCGATACGGTGGTGGCCGTCAACATGGAGCTGGCACGCAGCTACCAGCAGGCCATGCGGGATATTTCGGAACAGCTGGGTGTCAAGAACGATATCTCTGCGGGCGTGCTGACCCGCTTCCCGGATGTGCTCACCACCCGCCACGCGGATGTGGACGAGGAACAGCTGTGGGAAGATGTTTCTGCCGTTACCGCACAGGCGCTGGACCGCTTTGTGGAGATGCGCGCCGCCGAGGGTGCCAAGATGAAGGCAGACGTGGAAAACCGTCTGAACTTCCTCGAGGAGTGCGTGGGCAGGGTGGAGACTTTGAGCGCAGGCCGCGTGGAAGCCTACACCAACCGCCTGTACGAGAAGCTCAAGGTCATTCTGGAGGACCGCGATATCGACGATGCCCGCGTGCTGACCGAGGCCGCTATTTTTGGCGATAAGACCGCTGTGGATGAAGAAACGGTGCGCCTGCGCAGCCACATTGCGCAGTACCGCGATATCCTCAAGCTGGACGAGCCGGTGGGCCGCAAGTTGGACTTTTTGACGCAGGAGCTGAACCGCGAGACCAATACCATCGGCTCCAAGTGTCAGGATCTGGATATCACCCGCATCGTGGTGGATATGAAGGCGGAGATCGAAAAGATCCGCGAACAGATCCAGAATCTGGAGTGATACAGAAAATTCGGAGGGGTTTATGAAGCTCATCAACATCGGGTTTGGCAATATGGTCAGTGCAGGCCGTGTGGTGGCAGTGGTCAGCCCGGATTCCGCCCCGGTCAAGCGCCTTGTAAAGGAAGCGCGGGAGCGCGGAATGCTGATCGATGCATCCTATGGCCGCAGCACCCGTGCAGTGCTTATCATGGACTCCGATCATGTGGTGCTCTCGGCGCTTCAGCCGGAAACGGTGGCCAACCGTGCGGCAGGGCAGGAGGGCAAAACACCAACAGAGGAGGAACAGACCCATGGCGAACGATAAATATTTGTTTGTGGTCTCCGGCGCGGCCGGTACCGGCAAGGACAGCGTGGTGAAGGCACTGCGCGAAGCACACCCGGAGATCGAAAAGACTGTTTCCGCCACCACCCGCGCACCGCGTCCCGGTGAGCAGGAGGGCGTGGATTATTATTACCGCACCCGGGAGCAGTTCCAGCAGCTGATCGAGAACGATCAGGTGGTGGAGCACAACTTCTACAACGGCAACTACTACGGTACCCTGCGCGAGGAAGTGGACAAGCGCCTTGCAGCCCGGAAGGTGGTCGTTCTGGTCATCGATGTGCACGGCGCAGCGAACATCCGCCGCATGTTCCCCGGCGCAACCACCGTGTTCCTGCTGCCGCCGTCGGTGGAGGAACTGGAGCGCCGTCTGCGGGGCCGCGGCACCGAGACCGAGGACAGCATTCAGGAACGTCTTGCCACCGCCCGGCAGGAGCTGGCCCAGCAGGATAAATTCACCCTGAAGCTGGTCAACGACCAGGTCGATACCTGCGCCGATGCACTGTATCAGGCCATCTGCCAGCGCATTGGTGCCGCAGAATAACATTTTGAAGGAGCTGGACGAATGCCCAAAACGGTAGGCGTTGCCGTCAGCAATGCGACCTTCCACTTTGATAAGCTTTATACCTATGCCGTCATGCCGGATCAGCAGAATGCGGTAAAACTTGGCAGCATGGTGCTGGTGCCCTTTGGCCGTGGCAGCCGCGCCCGCATGGGCGTGGTGCTGGCCTGCGATGCCGAACCGGAAAGTGCAAAGCTGAAATATCTTTTCGACGTGGCCCCGGCATCCGCCTGCCTGACCCCGGAACTGCTGCGGCTGGTGCATTTTCTGAAGGAACGCACCTTCTGCACCTATTATGAAGCGGTCAAGGCGGTCATTCCCTATGGTGCACAGTACAAGCCTGCCGTGGCGGCGGACGGTGTAACGCCGGTGCTGCAAAAGCAGCTCACCCGCCACACCGAGAACTCCTACCGCCTTGTGGGCGGGCTGCCGCCAAAGCCGAAGCCGACGGCCAAGCAATTGGCGGCAGTGGCGCTGCTGGGCGGTGGGCCGCGCACCCTGAACGAACTGGAAGACAAGGGCATCAGCCGTGCCGTGCTGGATAACCTGTGCGCCAAAGGCGTGCTGGAATGCAGCAAGGTGAATAAATTCATCGACCTGTATTCGTCCATTCCGCTGAAAAACGAGCCGATCACCCTCACGCAGGAGCAGCAGGCGGCTTACGATGCTCTGCTGCCAAAGCTGGAAGATGATGCACCCCACTCGGCGCTGCTCTACGGCGTGACCGGCAGCGGCAAAACGCTGGTGTTCTTAAAGCTCATTGCCCGCTGTCTGGAGCAGGGCAGGCGTGCGCTGGTGCTGGTGCCGGAGATCAGCCTGACCCCGCAGATGATCCTGCGGCTCAAGAGTCAGTTTGGCCGCCGGGTGGCGGTGCAGCACTCTGCCCTCAACCACACCGAACGCCTTTTGCAGTGGCAGATGATCCAGGACGGCGGCGCAGACATCGTGGTGGGTACCCGCAGTGCCATCTTTTCGCCGCTGGAAAACATCGGGCTCATCATCATCGATGAGGAGCAGGAGCACACCTACCGCTCGGAATCCGCGCCCCGCTATTCTGCCCACGAGGTGGCCCGGCAGCGCGCGGCGGAAAACGGTGCATTGCTTCTGCTGGCAAGCGCCACCCCCAGCACCGAGAGCTTTTACGCGGCCCAGCATGGCCGCACCCAGCTGGTGCGGCTGACCCAGCGCTACGGCGGCAACCCGCTGCCCACGGTGCAGATCGTGGACATGCGCGCAGAGCTGGCGGCAGGCAACCCGCGGGAGATCAGTCTGTCGCTGGAAGATGCCATCCGCCGCAATCTGGATGCAGGCAAGCAGACCATTTTGCTGCTGAACCGCCGGGGCTACCAGACTATGGCCCAGTGCGAGGACTGCCGCGAGGTGCTCAAGTGCACAAAGTGCAGCGTGCCGATGGTGTACCACAAAGCGGCGCACAAGGTATTGTGCCACTACTGCGGCAGCCAGATGGAACCGCCCACCGTCTGCCCCGCCTGCGGCGGCAAGCTGCAGTACCGGGGCTTTGGCACCCAGAAAGCCGAGGAAGAGCTGGCAAAGCTGTTCCCGGATGCGCGGGTGCTGCGCATGGATCAGGATTCCACTGCCGCAAAAGATGCCCACGAAAAGCTGCTGGCAAGGTTTGCGAACCACGAATATGACATCATGGTGGGCACCCAGATGGTGGCCAAGGGACTGGATTTTGAGGATGTGACCCTTGTGGGCGTGCTGGGCATTGACTCGCTGCTGTTTGCGCAGGGCTTCCGCGCGTATGAGAATGTGTTCAGCCTCATCACGCAGGTGGTGGGCCGCAGCGGACGGGCCAGAGACCCGGGCTTTGCCATCATCCAGACCACCGACCCCGATAACCCGGTGCTGAACCTTGCCGCCGCGCAGGACTACGATGCCTTTTTTGAGCAGGAAATCGCCTACCGCAAGCTGGGCCTGTACCCGCCCTTCTGCGGGCTGTGCGTCATTGGCTTTGCAGGCGCAAAGGAGATCGAGGTGGCACGGGTGGCGGCGCGCTTTGCGGCCCTGCTGGGCCAGCAGGCGGCAAAACAGCCGGACCTGCCGCTGCGGGTGCTTGGCCCCACGCCCGGCAGTATTGAAAAGATCAACGACACCTACCGCTACAAACTTACCATCAAGTGCCGCAACGACCGCCGCTTCCGCGACCTTGTGCGCAGCACACTGGAAAGATACGAACAGGAAAAACTTCCGTCCAAGGCCACCGTTGCGGTGGACCTGCACTCGGACGGTGACATCTGATTTGGAGGTACCATAAATGGCAATCCGTAACATTGTAAAAGAGGGCGATCCCATCCTGAACAAGGTCTGCCGCCCCGTCACCACCTTTGATGACCGTCTGGCTACCCTGCTGGACGACATGCACGAGACCATGATCGCCGCCGACGGCGTGGGTCTGGCCGGCCCGCAGGTGGGCATGCTGCGCCGTCTGTTCGTGGTGTGGGACACCACCGATGCCCCGGAGGAGATCCCGGAGGATTACGAGTACAAGTTTATCGACTTTGTGAACCCGGAAATTCTGGCTGTATCCGAGGAAGAGGAGACCGCCTACGAGGGCTGTCTGTCCTTCCCGGGCCACAACGGTGCTGTGACCCGCCCCGCCGCGGTCAAGGTGCGCGCACAGGACCGCCACGGTGAGTGGTTCGAGCTGGAAGCTGGGGATCTGCTGGGCCGCTGCATCCAGCACGAGAACGACCATCTGGACGGCATTACCATCATGCAGTCCAGCGAGTATTTCTATGAGGATACCGAAGAGGGCAAAAAAGCTGCCCGCGAAGCGAAAGGAAACAAGTAATGCGCATTTTGTTCATGGGCACGCCGGATATTGCCGCAGAGTGCCTCAAAGCCCTGTATGCCGCCGGGCATGACATCTGCGCGGTGTACACCCGGCGGGACAAGCCGGTTGGCCGCAAGCAGGTGCTTACCGCACCCCCGGTCAAGGAAGTGGCCCTTGCCCACGGCACGCCGGTGTTCCAGCCCCGCACCCTGCGGAACGGCAGCGAGGACGAGAACATCCGCGCACTGGCCCCGGAACTGATCGTGGTGGTGGCTTACGGCTGCATCCTGCCGAAGTCTGTGCTGGAGGCGCCGAAGTACGGCTGCATCAACCTGCATGTTTCGCTGCTGCCCAAGTACCGCGGCAGCGCCCCGGTGCAGTGGGCCGTGCTGAACGGCGATGCCGAGACCGGCGTTTCCATCATGCAGATGGACGAGGGGCTGGATACCGGCGATGTGCTCTGCTGCGAGAAGATCGCCATTGACCCGGAGGAGACCAGCGGCCAGCTGTTTGACCGCGTGACTGCCGTGGGTGCACGGGTGCTGTGCGAGGTGGTGCCCGCCATCGCCGCCGGAACGCTGAAACCCCAGCCGCAGGATCATGAGAACGCCTGCCTTGCACCTATGCTGAACAAGGAGATGGCAGAGTTCCGCCTGACCGAATCGGCTGCCCACATCCACAACTGGGTGCGCGGCATGAACCCGTGGCCCGGTGCATGGTTCGTCACCTCCGGCGGCAAAAAGGTCAAGGTGATGGAGTGCCGTGCCGTGGAAGCTCACGGCGAAGCGCCCGGCACCGTGCTGGCCACAAAGCCGCTCACGGTGGCTTGCGGTGAGGGGGCCGTCCAGCTGCTGAATGTGGTGCCGGAAGGCAAAAAGCCCATGGACGGCACCGCCTTTGCGGCCGGTCAGCGCCTGAAAACGGGGGATATCCTCTGATGGCGGCGAATCCCCGCGCGGCGGCAGTGGCGGCGCTGGTGCGGCAGGAGCAGGATGGTTTTTCCAACCTTGTTCTGGATGCCGAACTCAAGCGCCAGCAGCTGGAAGGCCGCGATAAAGCTTTTGCCAGCGCCATCTTTTACACGGTGCTGGAACACCGGGGCACGCTGGACTACATCCTGTGCCAGTTCCTGCCCAAGGGCCTTGCCAAGCTGGATGCACCGGTGCGCGAAATATTGCGCGCGGCGCTGGCACAGGCCCGCTATATGCAGGTGCCGGTGTCCGCTGCGGTGAACGAAGCCGTCAAGCTGACCCGTGCCTTCAAAAAATCCAGCGCATCCGGTCTGGTCAACGCCGTGCTGCGCAAGGCGTGCAGCTACGACCTGAGCACCGCAAGCTTCAAAAACGAAGTGGAGCGGCTCATGGTGCTTGGCTCTGCCGGGCGGGATGTGGCGGAATTTCTGCACAAAAACTACCCGGACGAAGCACTGGATATCCTTACCTACAAGGCCGACGGCGGCATGACCAGCCTGCGGGCGAACCCGCTGAAAGGCAGTGCCGATGAGCTTTGTGCAAAGCTGCTGGCTTCCGGCGCAAAGGAAGCAAAGCGGGGCATTGTGCCCGGCAGTGTGCTGGCCCGGTTCGAGGGCAGCCCGGCGGAAAATGAGTTGTTCCGGCAGGGGTACTTCCATGTGGAAGGGCAGGCCAGCCAGCTGGCGGCGCTCTGCGTGGACGCACAGCCCGGAGAAACAGTCATCGACCTGTGCGCCGCGCCCGGCGGCAAGACCATCCTGCTGGCCGAGCAGATGCACAGCACCGGCAGGCTTTACAGCTGTGATGCCGCCGAGAACCGCGTGGGCCTGATCCGCACGGCAGTGCAGCGCATGGGCCTTGCCAATGTGGAAGCCCTGTGCAACGATGCCACAAAGGTGAACCCGGCCCTGCCGCAGGCCGACCGTATTTTAGCGGATGTGCCCTGCAGCGGCCTTGGCATTCTGGCAAAAAAGCCGGATCTGCGCTACAAAAAGCTGGAATCGGCCCGCGAAGCTGAATTATTGGCCACGCAGTCGGCCATCCTCGATACGGCGGCACAGCTGCTGAAAGCGGGCGGCAGGCTGGTGTACTCCACCTGCACCATCGACCCGGCAGAAAACCAGCAGCAGATCGCGGCATTTCTGGCCCGCCACCCGGAGTTTACGGTGGTGGAGCCTGCCGCAGCGCTGCCCGCCGGGATGACGGCAGGGGAGCACGGCGCGCTTTCGGTGCCCACCCGCACCGGCATGGACGGTTTTTTCCTGTGTGCCATGCAGAAAAACGGGGAAAAGCTGCAATGAAACAGGTGGCTTGTTCGTAAAAAACAATAGGAGAACACAATGGAACAAAAACGCTGTATCTCTTCCTTTACGCTGGCAGAGCTGACCGCTGAACTGAAAGCGATGGGTCAGCCGGGCTTCCGGGCAAAGCAGATCTTCCACTGGGTGCACCAGAAGCTGGTCACCGAGTTTTCTGCCATGACCGACCAGCCCAAGACCCTGCTGGCAAAGCTGGAAGAAAGCTTCTATATTGCCGCGCCCAAGATCGAGCGCAGGCAGGAAGCAAAGGACGGCACGGTAAAATATCTGCTGCGCATGGCGGACGGCAACTGCATCGAGACCGTCGTGATGCGCTACCACTACGGCAACACGGTGTGTGTGTCCACACAGGTGGGCTGCCGCATGGGCTGCCGCTTCTGCGCGTCCACCCAGGCGGGCCGCGTGCGCGATCTGGAAGCCGGCGAGATCTGCTCTGAGATCTATACCGCCCAGAAGGATATCGGGGAGCGCATTTCCCACATCGTGCTCATGGGCATTGGCGAACCGCTGGATAACTTTGACGAAGTGATGAAGTTTCTGGAGAACATCACCTCGCCCGAGGGCGTGAACATCGGGATGCGCAACATCAGCCTTTCTACCTGCGGTCTGGTGCCCAAGATCGACCAGCTGGCCGAGAAAAAGCTGCAGCTGACCCTCTCGGTGTCGCTGCACGCACCCAACAATGAAATTCGCAGCGGCATGATGCCGGTGAACGATGCCTATCCCGTGAAAGTGCTGATGCAGGCCGTGCGCCGCTATCAGGACACCACCGGCCGCCGCGTGAGCTTTGAATATTCCATGGTGCGCGGTGTCAACGATTCCGATGCCTGCGCCAGACAGCTGGCAAACCTGATCCGGGGCATGGGTGCCCATGTGAACCTGATCCCCATCAACCCGGTGGACGGCAGCCCGTACTCGGCCACCGATGCAGCCAACGTGCACCGCTTCCAGCAGAAGCTGGAGAGCCTTGGCGTGAACGCTACGGTGCGCCGCCGCCTTGGCAGCGAGATCAGCGCTGCATGCGGCCAGCTGCGCCGTGACGAAATGAACGGGAAAGCGTAAATATTAAAGGGAGAAGCCTATGAAACTTGCAGGAAAAACGGATGTCGGCAGGGTCCGGCAGGATAATCAGGACGATTATCGCGCAGGAGAACTGCCCGGCGATGCCGCATGGCTGCTGGTATGCGACGGCATGGGCGGTGCACGCGGCGGCAGGGAAGCCAGCCAGAGCGCGTGCGATGTGATCGAGCGCTGCTTTCAGGAGCAGTATGCTTCCAAGTGCCTGCCCGGCGAGGAAGAGACCTTCCTGAAAAAAACACTGCTCAGCGCCAACCGCTTTGTGTTCCAGAAGGCCCTGCGGGAGGAAGAACTGGCGGGCATGGGCACCACGGCTGTGTGCGCACTGGTGCGCGGCGGCAAGGTGTTCCTGTGTCATGCAGGCGACTCGCGGGCGTACCTGTACCGGGACGGCAGGCTCGCCCAGCTCACCCACGACCACTCCTATGTGCAGGAGCTGGTGGACTGCGGCACCATTACCGTGGAGGAAGCCGAGCACCACCCTCAGAAGAACATCATCACCAAGGCGCTGGGCGTGGACTACCGGCTGGACTCGGAGTTCACCACCGCACCGCTGCAGAAAGGGGATATCCTGCTGCTGTGCTCGGACGGCCTGACCAATGCCGTGCCCAGAGAACAGCTGGAACAGCTGCTGCGCACCGGCAGGTTCTACGACCTGCCGGACCTTCTGATCCGCACGGCCAACGAGAACGGCGGCCCGGATAACATCACCGCGCTGCTGCTGTGTGTGGAGGAGGTGCGCTGATGGACAACCTGATCGGCAAAAAGCTGGACGGCCTGTATGAGGTGCGGGAGCTGATCGGTTCCGGCGGCATGGCAAACGTCTACAAGGCGGTCATGCTGGGGCACAACGGCCCGGTGCCTGCCGGTACCGTGGTGGCGGTAAAGGTGCTGCGGCAGGAGTATATGCACGACCCGGACCTTGTGCGCCGCTTTAAAAATGAATCCAAGGCCATCTCGCTGCTGAACCACCCCAACATCGTAAAAGTGTACGATGTATCGGTGAATGATGATCTGCAGTATATCGTGATGGAATATGTGGACGGCATGACATTGCGCGAGTACCTTAACCAGCGCGGCGGCAGGCTGACCAACCGGGAGACCGTGCACTTCATCTCCCAGATCTTAAAGGCGCTGGAACATGCCCACGCCAACGGTGTGGTGCACCGGGACATCAAGCCCCAGAACATCATGCTTTTGGACAACGGCCAGCTGCGCATGATGGATTTTGGCATTGCGCGCATCTCCCGTGCCGAGAACCAGCTGCTGAGCGGCAAGGCTATGGGCAGCGTGCACTATATCAGCCCGGAGCAGGCCAAGGGCGATGAGACCGACTGCACCAGCGATATCTACTCGGTGGGCGTGATGATGTACGAGATGCTCAGCGGTCATCTGCCCTTTGATGCAGACGACATGGTGGAGGTTGCCATCAAGCAGATCTCCGATCAGCCGAAGTCTTTGCACGAGATCGCGCCGGAGGTGCCGAATGCACTGGTGGAGATCACCGAAAAGGCCATGGCAAAGCTGCCGCAGAACCGCTACGCATCCGCCCGCGAAATGCTGGATGCGCTGGACACCTACGTGCACAACCCCTCCGTGATGTTCGAGTACAAGTATATTACAGAAGATGCTCCCGAAAAGGTGGTGAAACGTACCATGAACCAGAACCGTGCAAACCGTCAGGCCGAAAAGCCTGCGCCCCGCGGCAAAAAGGCCGCACCGCGCAAGAAAAAGCGCACCATCTTCCTGCCGGCACTGTTCGGCGTTACCATTGCATTTGCACTGGCGTGCCTTGCGCTGTGCTGGATGATCCTGAACGATTCCTCCAACCTGATGAACAACAAGGCCGATATCACGCTGGGCGATTATATCGGCATGACGCAGGACGAGGCTGCTGCCACCGAGCAGGTGGTCTCCGGCCAGATCAGCGTTACCTGGGAGCAGGAGTACAACAGTGACTATGCGGCGGGCTATATCTATAAGCAGTCGCCGGTGTCCGGCCGCACGGTGCGCGAGGGCCAGAATGTGACCCTGACTGTGAGCCTTGGCACCCAGTACGTTACCGTGCCGGACCTGACCAACTATGTGCAGGCCGATGCAGAGCAGCAGCTCAAGGAGCTGGGTGTCTCGGTGCTGGTAACGCAGGCTGCGGATCCCTCTGTGGCATCCGGCGCGGTGATCCGCACCGACCCGGCGGCGGGCAGTCAAGTGGCTGCAGGCAGCACTGTGGTGATGTATATCAGCCGCCCGCAGGTGGCAACCACCACCAAGGTGCCCTCGCTGACCGGCATGAGCACCGCTGATGCCCGCACCCTGCTGGTGCAGAACCATCTGGGCCTTGGCAGCCAGACCGAGCAGTACAGCGACCAGCCGGTGGGCACTGTCATCAGTCAGAACCCGGCGGCAGGCTCTACCACAAAGCTGAACGGCCGCGTGAACATTGTGGTAAGCGCAGGGCCGGAGCCTGCACCGGAACCGGAAGCACCCAGCGACAGCACCACCGGCGGCGACTGGTGGAGCGGCCTGTTTGGCAGCAGCTCCTCTTCTTCCAGCACCGAGACCGGCACCGAACAGGGCACAGCGGGCAGCGGCGACTCTTCGCAGAAACCGCTGACCGACTGGTGGTCCTCGCTGCTGAGCTGACGGAGGCGTGCATGAAGGGATATATCACAAAGGGCATCGGCGGCTTTTACTATGTAAAAACGCCGGAGGGCATTGTGGAGTGCAAGCCCCGCGGAATTTTCCGCAAACAGAAGATCACGCCGGTGGCGGGCGATGAGGTGACGCTGGAGACCGAGAATGGTGCAGCCGTCATTGCCGAGATCGCACCGCGCAAAAATGTGTTCGTGCGGCCTCCGATGGCAAATCTGGATGTGCTGTTCCTTGTGGCCAGCACCACCCAGCCCACGCCCAGCACGCTGGTGCTGGATAAGCTTGCCGCCATTGCGGTGGACAAGGGCGTGCAGCCGGTGATCGTGTGCACCAAGGGCGACTTGGCCGAGGCGGAATTCCTGCGTAAGGCCTACGAAAGATCGACCCTGCCGTTCATCCGCATCGATTACGAGACCGGCGGCGGGCTGGACGAGGTGAAGCAGTGGATCAGCGGCAGGCTGTGTGCGTTCTGCGGCAACTCCGGCGTGGGAAAATCCACCCTTTTGAACCACCTGCTGCCGGAAGCAGAGCGCGAGACCAGTGCCATCAGCCAGAAGCTGGGCCGCGGCCGCCACACCACCCGTGAGGTGACGATTTTTGAAGCCTTTGGCGGGCGCATTGCGGATACGCCGGGCTTTGCCAGTCTGGAAGCGAACCGCGCCGGGTTCATCCCCAAAGAAAATCTGGAGCATGCGTTCCCGGAGTTCGGGCCTTATCTGGGCCAGTGCCAGTTCACCGGCTGCTCCCACCGCAGCGAAAAAGGCTGTGCCGTGCGCGCCGCACTGGCCGAGGGCAGGCTCTCCCAGACCCGGTACGACAGCTACTGCGCCATGTACGAGGAAGTCAAGGACGTGAAGGATTGGCAGCGCCCGAAAGTATAAAGGATAAGGAAGAGATTCATGTCACGCTGTGTGATCATTTCGGCCTGCCCGGTTTCTCCGGAGCTGGCAGAGGCCCTGCGGCCGGACGACTTTATCATTGCCTGTGATGCAGGCTACCGCAACTGCGCACCTCTGGGGCGCAGACCCAACATCATCGTGGGTGACTTTGACACCGCCCCCTGCCCGGAACAGCAGGACGACGATATCATCGTGCTGCCCCATGTGAAGGACGATACCGACACCGAGTATGCCGCAAAGCTGGTCTCGGAAAAGGGCTTTGACGAGGTGCTGCTGCTGGGCGGCCTTGGCGGCAGACGGGTGGAACACACCCTTGCAAACCTGTGCACCGGCCTTGGGCTGGAACAGCGCGGTGTGCGCACCACCCTGCTGGATGAGCGCAGCCGCATCACCTACGTGATGCCCGGCGAGACCCGCCGCTACCCGAAGGAAAGGTACTTCTTCTTCTCGGCCTTCCCGATGGAGGGCAGGGCGCAGGGCGTGTGCGAGCGCGGCTCCTACTATGAGCTGACCGATGCGGAGCTGACCGCCAGCTACCCGCTGGGCGTCAGCAACGAGTACGCTGCCGGGTCGGACTGCATCACCATCTCCACCCGCAGCGGTGCGCTGGTGGTGGTGGAGACCATCGCAGACTGAGCGCTGCTGCCCTTGCCGGAACGTTCCGGCCCCTGCCTGCATAGGATGGGCCAGAAAACGGAAAGGCGGGGAGCATATGCAGGTAGTTGTGATCCGAAGCCCCAAGGCGCTGCGCGGCATTCTGCGCAGACTGTTCGGCATTCAAAAACAGTAAAAAAAGATCCCCTCGCTGCTGGTCGGCGGGGGGATCTTGCTTCATAATACTCCTTTTTATTGCGTCAGGGCGTTGTAACAGGCATCGAACGCCTGCATAAAATCAGTGATCTCCTGTTCCGTGGTCAGGTGGCTCAGGCTGATGCGCCACGAGGACAGCGCGTTGCGCCGGTCATGGCTCACGGCAAACACGGCGCGGGAGGGCAGGCCGTCCGAAGAGCAGGCCGATTTGACCGAGACGCATACGCCCCTGGCATCCAGCTCCCGCTGGAACACGGTGCCCTTCACGTTCTGTACGCTCAGATTTAAAATCTGCGGCACGGCGGTGTCCGGGCTGTTGATGCGCACCTTGGGGTATTGGGCAAGCCCGGTGCGCAGGCGGGCGTTCAGGGCGCGGATGTGCTCCACCCGGGCGGGCAGCTCGCTCACTGCCTTTTCCAGCGCCAGCGCCAGCGAACAGGCCAGCGCCACGGTGGGGGTGCCGCTGCGGTAGAGGGTGGTGCTCTCGCCGCCATGGATGAGCGGCTCCAGCGCAAGGCCGCGCCGCTTGACCAGCACACCGATGCCGTTCAGCCCGTAGAACTTGTGGGCGGTCAGGCTCATGGTGTCGATACCCGCAAAGCTGACCGGCAGCTTGCCCACGGCCTGTGTGGCATCCACATGGAAGTGGCAGTGGGGGCAGGCCTTCAACATTTCCGCGATCTCGGCCACCGGCTGCACCACGCCAAGCTCACTGTCCACGGCAGTGACGGCCACCAGAATGGTGTCCGGGCGCAGCAGTTCTTTCAGGTGGGCAAGGTCCACCGTGCCGTCCTGCCGGATGTCCACAAGGTCGATCTTGTATCCCTGCTCCTGCAGGGCGGTCAGGCTGCCGCTCACCGAGGAGTGCTCCAGCGGGGTGGAAATGATGTGTCTGCCATGGTGGCGCTCCAGCCGGGCGATGCTCTTGATGGCAAAGTTGTTGGCCTCGCTGGCACCGGATGTATAGATGATCTCGGCGGGCTGCACATTCAGACTGCGGGCAATGCTCTGGGTGGCGGCATCGATGGCAGCCTTTGCGGCAGTGCCTGCTGCGTGGCGGGAATTGGCATTGCCCGGGCAATTGCGCTCCACCTCGCAAAAGCGCTGTAAAACCGCTTCGTCTACCGGGGTATTGGCGGAATAATCCAGATAGATCATAAACTCTCCTGATAATTCTCTTATAATACAGATTACAATGGTAGGCTATATTATAGTGCGCTTTGGGCCGGATTGCAAGAGAAGCGGCGCAAACTTCCGGGCTGGAAATACAGGAGAATTAAGCAAAATAGTTGCACGGCGGCAAAAAGTCTGCTATAATCTCTGGAAGGACTGCCCGCTGCGGCCTTTTGCGGGGCTTTTGGCGGCGGTTTGGAAAGAGCCTGAATGAAAGGGGGAGCGCACCATGCTGCACAAGAATCATCGACTGCGCTGCATTGCACTTCTCATTTCCGGGCGGAATCATTGTTCCCAAATTTCAAGGGCATTGCCGTTTTGCTGACGGCGGTGCCTCTTTTTTTGGGGCTGCGAGTTCTGTAGGAGGCAGAAAAACTTCATGAGCGAAAAGATCGATTACTCCAAAGGCATTTACGACGCGCGCCAGCTGGGCGCAGGCCGCATGTTCATTCTGGGCGTGCAGCACATGTTTGCCATGTTCGGCGCAACGGTGCTGGTGCCGCTGCTCACCGGCCTGAGCGTTTCCACCACCCTGCTGTGCGCAGGTCTGGGCACCCTGCTGTTCCACCTCATTACCAAAAAGAAGGTGCCTGCATTCCTCGGCTCCTCCTTTGCGTATCTGGGCGGCTTCTCCATCGTGGCCCCCATGCTGGCAGATGCAGACGGCAACCTGACCGTTGCCAACACCAAGATGCTGCCCTACGCCTGCGCCGCCGTCGCATTTTCCGGTCTGGTGTATCTGGTGGCCAGCCTGCTGATCTCCACCTTCGGCATCCGCCGCATCATGCGGTTCT
>OOAT01000815.1_pt1 | contig 15460 bp, 11 predicted proteins | sample 1671441 | NCBI WGS metagenome assembly OOAT01 (sample SAMN06348157, study PRJEB24527) | human gut metagenome | biome: human gut; feature: ankylosing spondylitis patient; material: feces | host: Homo sapiens | place: China | collected 2015-10 | reverse complement strand
AACTGTCTCAGCGTCGTGCCGACGCCGTCAAGACTTTCTTGGCTGAACACGGCGTTCCTGCTGCTCGTATCCACGCCGAAGGCAAAGGCCAGGCTGACCCCGTCGTCAACTGCCCGAATCCTTCTGCTAAGGGCGAAATCAAGACATTCAAACAGCTGATCGAATGCCTGCAGCCGAACCGTCGTGCCGTTATCGAAGTTAAGGGCACACGCAACAAGTAATCAATTGCATTAACTTGTGAAAAAGGGGTCGTTAGCGGCCCCTTTCTTTTTGTCATGACCGAACATCCCAAAGTTTATTTATTTGATCTTGATTCCGCACCCGACCTTGCTGCTGCGGCCAATCACATGCGTGTGGTCCGAGGCTTAGAACCTCTTCCTTTCGAGACGCTTCGCAAAACTGCTTCGAGCGGCGCGCGCGGTCTTTTAGGCGCAGCTTTCGGCATTCGCCCGGAAGACGCCGGATATGCCGAGATGGCAAAAGAGTTTCTGGATTATTACGAAGAGCATATGGCGGACCACTCCCGGCTTTTTGACGGCGTTCCTGAAATGCTTCAAGACATTGAAGCTCAAGGTGCCCGTTGGGGCATCATCACGAACAAACATGCTCGCTTTGTTCACCCTTTAATCAAATTTCACATGCTCGAACCAGCAGTTGTCGTATGCGGGGACACGCTAAAAGTTTCCAAACCAAATCCCGAACCGATTCGTTTTGCGCTGAAAAGCATCAATGCAAAAGCGTCGGAAGCTATCTACGCCGGTGACGACAAACGTGACATTGACGCGGCTAACGGAGCTGATGTCTTCTCGGTCGCCGTGCAATGGGGCTACCTCGGATCTCCCCAACCGGTTCAAGACTGGTGCGCCGATCTCATCGTGCACAATCCGAGCGAAATTTTAGGGATCGAGCTCACAAAGTAGTCATACTTTTGCCTGTGTCGAGAGTCTTTTTATTCGACTAAGAGAGGGAACGATATGGGCAAAAAACTTTGGATAACAACCGGAATCATCGGAGCCTTGGCAGCTGCCTACACTGCCGGCGGCTTTCTCGGTGTACCTTACGGTGTGAACTGGGCGCTTAAAAAATATGCAGAACCGATCGTCGGGCGCACTATCACAACACAGGAAGTTAAATTCAATCCTTTTACGCTGCAGTTTTCAGTTAAGGGGCTGAATGTTCAAAAAGACGGAGAGCCTCCCTTGCTTTCCGTCGGCTACCTGAAGACCAAAGTTCTGTGGAATTCTTTATTCAAACTGTCTCCGCTGGTTCAGTACATCACGGTCGACGAGCTCAACAGCACCGTTATCAGGACCGGGCTGGATACTTTTAACTTCAGCGATATCATTACGCGCATCCAAGAGATGCCCTCTTCTCCGGAAGAAGACAAAGAAGACAAAAAAGACGACAAGCCGCTGCAGTTTTCAATCGGCAACATTAATCTGACAAACTCTTCGATCACGCTCGACGACAAGTTCAGACACAAGGTCGATAAGGTCACCGACCTTAACTTTGCCCTACCCCTCATTTCTAATTTCCAAAACGATGTCGATGTCCCGATCACGCCGGACCTGAGGTTCAATTTCAACGGCGAGCCTTTTGCCATCAATGCGGAGAGTGTTCCGTTTACGCCGGGCAAAAAGACCGGCGTGAACTTTACCGTTACCGGACTGAGCCTTGAGAATGCGGCGTCCTTTAACCCGATTCCTTTGAACGTCAAAGTCACCAAAGGCACGATGGATTGCGCCTTTAACCTCGACTTTGAGAAAAAACAAGGTGAAGAGAACGCCTACCTGCGCTTAAAAGGCACCGTCAAGATGAAAGACGTCGGACTTGAGGATGAAATAGGCAAAGCCTATCAAATCATCGGCGTTAAAGAGATCGATGCGAACCTGAAAGAGTTTGCATTTTTCCGCCAAAATCTTGACATCGGCGAAATCCAACTCCATAACCCGTCTGTTGTCGTCATCCGAGACAGCGACAGTTTGAATTTAGTTCAGCTGCTGACGCACATCGTTAAGGAACAAAAGGCTCAAGTCAAACAAGACGCCAAAGAAGCCAAAGAAAAGTCGGCTCTTCCTGCAGACGAAAAGAAGACTCCGAACGACTGGAGCTGGAACATTGACAAGGTCAGCGTCCGCAACGGAACGATCAACTTCACGGACACCACCAATAATTTCAAGCGTTCGGCCACAAACGTCAATGTCACGCTCGCGCCTATTAACGGCGAAGACGGCACGCGGACTTCCATTGATGCTTCCGTTGGCGCTATCGGCGGCCACATCCAGGCAAACGGAGGCATGGTCATCACACCGTTCAGCATGGATCTGAACCTGCAGAGCAGCGGATTATCCATTGCAGATCTGACGCCGTATATTTCTCAGTATTCCGGCGCCCATGTCACGCAGGGAACTTTCAGCAACAAGGGCGAGCTCAAACTCAATCTTGCCAAGGCAGTTTCCTTCTCTTACACCGGCAGTGCAGACGTTGCATCGCTGAACGTGACGGATAAACAAGGTGCCCCGGCAGTATCGCTCAAGAATCTAGCTGTCGGCGGCATCAGTGTTTCGGGTTTATCACCCCTGCAAATTTCGCTCGGTTCCATTGCGCTTACGTCGCCGAACGTTAATGTCGTCATGAACAAGAACGGAAGCATCAACTTAGCTTCCTTGGGCACACCGAGCAGCGCTCCGGCACCTGCCGCAAAGGCTGATAGCTCTGCGGCTTCTAAGCCGCAGCCGAAAGCTCAGGTCAGTGCTTCTTCCTCTTCTTCCCCGGCTATCAATGTCGGAAAGATCACGCTGACAGACGGACGCGTGCGTTACACGGACAACAGCATCGAGCCTACTTTCAAACTCAATGCATCCAACTTGGCCGGCTCTTTAAGCAACTACTCCACAACGATCAAGGGCAATGCCACCATCGATGTGAAAGGTCTTTTGAACGGCACGCCGATGAATATTTCAGGCACGATCAATCCGTTTGAATCGAAGCTGAAACTCGCGATGAAAGGCGAAGTGACCTCACTGTCGCTGCCCGCCTTCTCGCCGTTCTCTGCTAAGTTCACCGGTCACCCGATTGAAAAGGGTCTGCTGACTTACAAGGGCACCTTTGACATCAATCAAGACAAGCTCACCAGCGAGAACGCGCTTGTGATCAATAAACTTGAATTCGGCTCTCAGGTTCCGGACGCAAAGGATGCTCTGCCTGTCGGTTTGGCAGTTTCTCTGCTTCAGGATCGCCAGGGACAGATTGACCTGAATATTCCGGTTTCCGGCTCCTTAGACGATCCGGAATTCTCCGTCGGCGGCATTATCGTCAAAGTCATTGTGAACCTGATCAGCAAAGCTGTTACCGCTCCGTTCGCACTCATCGGCTCGATGTTCGGCGGCGAGGATATGGATTTGAACAACCTGCAGTTTGCCACCGGCAGCGCCCGCCTAGATGAAAAAACGATCAAGGCGCTCAACATCGTGGCAAAAGCCATGCAGGACCGCCCGGGCATCAAGATCCAGATCATCGGTATGGCTTCTGAAAAAGAAGACGGCGAAGGGTTGAAAGAACAGCTGCTGATGCGTGATATGCGTTATGCGATTTATCGCGACACGACTTCCGCAACGAATGCCAAGGTTTTGACTGCAGCACAAATCGATAAAGCCATTAAACAGCTTTACAGCGAATCGACTGCACCGAACAAACCTAAGAATGCCGATATTGAGCAGATGAAAGCTTTCCTAATGAAGAACCAGCGCGTGGCCACGGCCGATCTGAAGCAGCTAGCGGACCGTCGTGCGACGGCAGTTAGAAACTACTTGATTCAAAAGGAAAAAATCGCCGCAGATCGATTGTTTATTTCAACATCTAAGACACAGCGCGGTGATCAAGTTGTGCCGGGTGTCGCATTAGGTCTGCAAGATTAATCTTGACTGGGAGGACGGTCTTTAATAAAATTACCAATCCTCGTGGGGGCGACCTGGTTTCGACAGGGGCCATGAGATATTTGGACGCGTGCCGAGGTGTGAGTTCCTCGCTAAACCGCTTACAAAAATATAAACGCCAACGATGAGCGTTTCGCTCTCGCCGCTTAATTTCCGGTGAGACGCTGCAGCCGGTTCGCTTCTAGGCCGGGTCCCGCAAGGGACAGCAGCGACATATCATAGGAGCTAGTTCCTGCAGGAGTTGTGACTGCGGGAGCGAAACTTAGCAACTGGCCGGCAACTGGCATCGCTAGTTTGCAGGGTTGCCGGTAAGAACTAAGTGAATTAGCTACGCACGTAGAGGCTGGTATTGATAGCTTCTGGACGCGAGTTCGATTCTCGCCGCCTCCACCACAAGACATCATCGGGCAGGTTATCCGAATGGGATGCCTGCTCAAATTACATCTGCCGACGATTCTTTCATTTTTAATCGACGTCGAGGCTCACATGCTCTCAATGCCTGGTAAAAACAACTTCGGTAGTCGTTTCAATCCCTACAGATGGTCTGCTCCAGTCTATGAAAATCCGGACGAACTTATTGAAGCAATACAGTCCGCACGCTTCCTTTCTAAACGGCTTAAGTCAGTCCGCGTGATAGGTGAGGCACGACCTTGTTTCAAAACTAAAAGGGCAGGCTCTGCGCCCTTGGATGAGACACGAGTAAATTGCTTTGAAGCTCGGGAGCCTTTCATTTTCGATTTTGAAGACGGTTCCTCTTTAGAGTTTTGGCCACAAGGCCGCGACTACGTCCGCATGGCCTGCTCGTCAATCCCTAACCGCATCGAAAACGGATTGTCCTTTAATACACCCACCTTTCAGGAGTTTTTTATCAGTGTTTTGGGTGAGAACTGGCAAGGATACGAACTCAAAGATTTCGAGGTCGTCAGGATCAAACACAAAGCTGTAGTTACCTCTTTAATTAAAGGAAAAATTAAAGAGGATATCGGGGACGAAATCTTTTATCGTTTCAAATTCGGGAATGATTGCTGCTTTGAATTTAGGCCTCAAGAAAGAGAAAACAAATACGACATCTTCTTCTCGCATGGCTACTCAGATTTTGTGGCACCCTCAGAACTCAAAAGCCTTGCTCCGACCATCACCCTGCCGAAACATATCTGCTGGTCGACCGGACCTTTTTGCGATTCTGTAGACATTTCCCTATACACGCCCTTTGTTAAAAACGAACAAAAGCTCCCTCGTACCCTTAAAAGATATGTAGAAACACAAGTGGGTTTTTCTGTATCGGAAGATTTTGTGCCTGGTTGCTTGTTTGAATCTTGGTGTAATCATTACGACTCAGACTGCAATAACGGCGAATCTTTTGATTGTTACGGTCTGAGTTTGTTTACCCTCGAACAAATGAGTCAGGTCTGCGAAGAAATTAAAGACTACATAGGAAAACTCAAACACGCTTCAATTCCATTGGAAGAGCAATCCGAAATTCTGAGATGGTCGGAAAATTATTCTTCAAGCCCTACAGAAGCCGAAATTAAGGAAGCAAATTCGCTGCTCGTTGATTTCTTAGAGCAATACTGTGAATTGACAGAAGGAATTATGTCGCTTTGTCCAGACTGTGAATACATTTCCATCATGGGGCCTTAGCCTTATTCCCAAGGGGATTGGTCGGAAGGTCGAGGTAAGCAAGCCGAAGATTTATTCCCACTGTCAACTTCTTTTCAACTAAGCAAATGGGAAGCTCTCTCTAGCGCTAAATTTACCTACAACCGTTGTACGTACAATCGTTGTAGGTAAATCGTCAGAGCCGATATGAGGCAATACAGAGCGAAAGCTACGATTCAGATGGAAGAGTTTTTTACTTTCTACTTATCCTCGTTGATGGGGAGGTAGTTGATCTCTCCGCAACCCACGCCCTTCTCGGCAATCGTGTTTTCACAAAAGACTTTCAATTTGTCGTAAGGTCCTTTGGCAATCACGGCTTCAACACAAGTGTCATGAGTCGCATGGACATGCATTGAACTGATGACCATATCTAAATGTTCGTGCTGATGGTCAACGTTGCGCTTAGATAGAAGCGCTTTTCTGTGATCATAGGCATAGCTGACAACGGCCACACATTCCTGCGAAGGGTTCACCAAAGCTTCCTGCGCAAGCTCTTTCTTTAAAAGGTCTCGGAACGCTTCTGACCGATTTTGATAGCCTCGTTTGGCAATGAGTTCATCAAACGCTTGGGCCAGGGATTCGTCTACGGTAATGGAGATTCTTTGCATAATCTGCGGATTCGTTGTTTTTTGGCGATTCTAATTTTTTTTGTTGTGAAAAGTCTTTGGATGCTACTTAACCGCGATTACTGCAAAACGCACAGGGAGACGGTTCTCTTCTCCTTCCCAAAGCAGCACTTCGGCCTTAACTTCTGCGGCTTTTAATCGGCTGAGAATGTCCTCGTCCCATTGAGGACGGACTTGTCTGCTGAGCGGAAGTTCACGCGCTATGTCATCAATCACATTCGTTTTGACTCCAAGAAGAACGTGATTACTTGACTCGTTCACTTTCGGTTGGATGGAAGCATAATCTTCGTTGAAAAGATAGCAGTAGTGGTTGCCGTCAAAAACAAAAAGCTTTCCGCCGGGTTTAAGCACTCTCAGCCACTCTTTGTATGCAGCCCCCGGATCTTCAAGATTCCAGACAAGGTTTCTGCTGACCACCGCATCAAAAGAAGCATCCGCAAACGGGAGATGCTGTGCGTCAGCTCGGCAGAATTCGACATTGTGATAGCCGTTTCGATTAAGCAAATCTTTTGCTTTTTCCAACATCCCTTCGGAGTAATCGGCCGCGGTCACTTTCAAGCCGAGAGAGGCCAAGAGAAGCGAAAAGAATCCCGGGCCGCACCCGATATCCAGCACTTTTGAGCCCTCGGGTATCTGCCGGAAATACTCTTTGTAGAACTCATCCTTGTGCTCTTCTCTTTCTTTCTCAACCTGTTGGCGATAGCCTTCCGAACGGGTGTTCCAATACTCTCTGATCTTTTCTAAATTATTCATGGCGGTCTACAAAGGTTTAATCGGCGTCATAGTCGTAAGCCCCCTGCTGTTCTTCTCAATCAGGCTTTCAATCTGATAAATCGGATCAATCGTTGCAGACTTAAGAACGGCTTCGGGGGTATCGAAAGCATGCGCCACACCGTTATGAAGAAACAGCACAGCATCGCTGAAACGAGAAGCCAGCATTAAGTCATGGATCACGTAAAGAGCGATTGCATTTCTCTTCTTGCAGTAACGATGTACGGTCTCCATCACAACAAGCTGATGACGAACGTCCAATGCGCTGGTCGGCTCGTCAAGCAAAAGCAGCTTGGGCTCGGAGACAAACGACTGAGCTAAGAAAACAAGCTGCTTCTGCCCTCCGCTCAAACTTCGCACCGATGTATTGGCAAAGGTATCCAGCTTCAGCTCTCGGATGACTTGAGAGACTTTTGCAAGCTGAGCCTCCGAGACTTTCCAGCTTAATTTTTTGGTCAGTCCGAGAAGAATCGTTTCAAAGGTCGTCAGCGAAGAGGTTATCTTTTCGAGCTGCGGTAAATACGCAATTGAAGAGCGATCGAGCTTCTTGCCGTCCTCTTCCAGAACAATGCTGCCTTGATGAGGAATCAAATCCGCGATGCAGCGAATAAATGTCGTCTTTCCGGCGCCGTTTCGCCCCAGTACAGCGGCCATTTCGCCCTGCTGAAAGGACACTGTGATGTCCTTAAGAATCTCTTTGCTCTTAATAGAACAGGATAAACCGTCGATCTTCAGTTTCAGCATCACTACTCCCGTGATCTCAGCAGAAGGAAAAACAGGAACGGGACACCGACGATCGAAGTCACAATTCCCACAGGGAGCGTCGCTCCTTCAGACATCAGTTTGGAAATGATCGATGCGGCAAGCATAAGCGCGCTTCCGACCATGGAGGATCCGATAATCAAAAATCTTTGATCTTCGCCTAAAAGCAGTTTGGCGCAGTGAGGCGAGATTAAGCCCACAAACGCTACTGTACCGATAAAAGCCACGGCTGAGGCGACAAGAACGGAACTCACCGTAAAGACAAACATCCTTAGTTGATCCGTATTGATGCCGAGACCGCGAGCTCGTTCGGTTCCGTCGCTGAGCGCGGTGAGTTTCCACGAATAACAAAAAGAGATCAGAAGTACGATCGTCCAGCACGTCGAGGAAACGCCGGTGCTGATCCAAGAAGATCTCTGAAGATTGCCGAATGTCCAGCCGGAGATAATTTGCGCGATTTCGGGAGAAGCTCGGTACTGCAGGTACTGCTGTAGCGCCTGAAAGAAGAAATTCATAATGACGCCCACAAGAATGAGCGTCGTTGCTGTAAGCGAGCGCTTACTACCTAGATAAAAGATGAAGGCTGATACCGTCAGCGCCATGACAAGTGCGGCCAGCGAAACGCCGAGCCAAATCTGCCCGAATAGCGCAAAACCGGTCGTAATAGCGATGGCCGCTCCGAAACTCGCTCCTGCTGTCACACCCAGCGTATACGGACTGGCAAGAGGATTATTCGTGATCGTTTGAATCAAAAGTCCGGCCAAACTCAGGGAGGCACCCACAAAGAGACAGGTAAATGTCATCGGCAGGCGGATCTCCCAAACAATAAAAGAGGCGGAAGATCCTCCTTCAGGTCCCTCGAGAACAGCCTCAATCAGGTCCTTCAAGACGATAGACGAGGAGCCGATTTGAATGTCCAAAATGACTAAGACACACAAAATTAAACCGACCAGCAGCGTAGACAGGACCCTTTTGCGGATCCTGTTTCGGTACTGTCGGACAATGAGATCTTCTGAGCTCATTTCTGATTCAAATGGATCATGAAGGTTCCGTCGTACTTGAGTTCAGGCAAATAGGTCTTGTAGTAGTTATTCAAGTTACCGACAGGATCGATATCTTTAAAAGCTTCCGGATAAAGAACCTTTGCCATGTACTGCGTGAAGGTGTAGTCAGCCATGTTCCTTAAACTGCCGTGATCTACCCCATAGACACGTTTTTCCTTGACGGCATCGAGCATGTTCCAGCCCGGGCGCTTTGTAAAATTGGCCAATCTTTCCTGAGCCTGAGATTCGGGGACGGTAAAGCCCATCCGCATCTGATCTCCCTCGGATTTATTGCGCCAAATACTTCCGCCGATGAAAATAACTTTCGGATTTTGAGAAATCACATACTCCCTGTCGAGAGCCATGTAAGGCTGAGGAGAGTTTTCGGCAAGATTTGCTGCTTTGATATTTTTGAGGATGGCGCCCCAAAGCACATCTTTATTGTACGAATTGCCGTATTGAGCCAACCCCTTGCTGGCAGTCTCCATATAAACCTTCGTGCCTAACTGATCCTGAGGAAGTTTGGCAATCGTCGAATAAACGTGATCAAGAGCTTCTTTATAAGTTTTGTTCTGGGCTTCGGCAATCTTTTCTCGACCAAGGAGTTTACCGAGAATCTCGGTACTCAAGGTATGGTTAGCGGTTGTCATCGCGTGGTAATCCAAAACGACAACCCTGATTCCGGCCTTTTCGAACGTTTTAATTCTCTGGCTGTTTTCCGCGTATTGAGTCCGTCCGATCAGAAGGACATCCGGATGGAGGCTGAGAATCTTCTCGGCATTGAGAATGTCGTCGTGATACCCGCCGATACTCGGCAGATCTTTCATCTTAGGAAAGGATTTCGTAAAAACTTGGTACTCACCGTAACGAGTATCTTCCCAGCCGTCTTTGGTCAGAGCAACAACTTTTTCAAGGCCAGGCGCACCGCCCACCATCATAAAGTTCGCGATGTAGTTAGCGACGACAAAGGTTTTGGGCTGATCCTCGAAATGAACTTTCCTGCCCTCGATGTCCGTAACATCAAAGGCTGCGGCAAGCACAGAACCGCTAAAGGCCGCAAGAGTAGAAAAAGATACAGCAAGAACCAACTTTCTCAGCATTGTGATCCTCTCAGGTTAGGGGTCGTCGTTTCAATCACGACCCGAAAGTCAGAAACTCGGCGAATAAAACCTCTCACGCTTGGAGTTCACGAGCTGTCAACAGCCACTTTTTGAGCGGACTCGCTTTAACTCGGCTTTATTCAGGAACTTGAGTTGTTAGAAAGTATTACTTTTTTTCTAAATTATCATATTCATAAGGCAAACAACCGGCTCATAAGATAATTTTCGAATTCGTCTTACTCATTTTGACCTACAGCCTCATGGCCTCACCGTTCAAGACCTACCAAAAACAAAACCTCCGGCGAAAAAATCGTCGAAGGCTGAATCTGACTAACGACTTTAGCTTACTGTTAGGCGATGCTGTTGACGACTGCAACCGCATTCAATGTTCTCGGAAAACCGTTCAAGGGAACGGCCACCTGGAGTGCGTCGATGAGGTTTTGCTTTGTTGCACCTTCTTTAAGATTTGCACCTGCGTGGGCCTTCAGCTGAGCTTCGCATCCGCCGAGCGCAGCAATGGCTGCAAAGACCACTAATTCACGATCTTTCACAGACATTCCGGTGCGAGTGTAAAAATCACCGAAGCAGTAACCGGATAAGTCTTCAATCATGAGCGGCTTCATCGGCTCAGTCGTGTTCTTGTGCATCTGAGTAATTGCGTCCCCGAAAATCGCTGTCTGGACTTCAATGCCTTTAGCCAAGCGATTTTGATCGTTGACGGTTGTCTGAGATGCTAAGGGAAGACGGACTCCGGCATCTTTAAGAGCTTCGTTAACGCCCTCTAAGGCTTCTTTAACTCGTCCAACCCCTACGTACGGTGCCGTCTGATAAACCGCTTCTTTGATCACAATCGGTTCAACGCCGGCTTTCAAAGCAGCGGCTGTAACATCTTCGGCTTCTTCGGAAAGGCCCTGGGCTGCACATGTCGCTAATAAAACAAAATATTTTTGATTCGTAGAAAGTGTTGTTCCGCGCTTAGTAACGTTCATCATTCTTGCGATGATGGCGTCCATATCCGGATCTTGATTTCTTTGTTTTGCATTAACGGTATTTGTCATAACTGCTCCTGCTGCACCCACTGTGGCAGACAGTAATACGTTTCTTAGGTTCAAAATCATTTTCTGACCTCTTTTAGTGACATACCCAACAAAACCCGCTCAGTAAGTTAAGGGTTTCATCTCTTAAAGACGAAAATTTACGGCTCCGTCCGAGTTGACATCAATCGGGTGCAGCGAATTGAGATTTCCGGCGACCTATAACTAAAGGCGCGCTGTTCGGCCTTCTCCTGAAAACATTGCATCCCTCTTCTTTAATAAAAGATTTCTCGAGCGTTTTACCCTTCCAATGCCTTTACTCCTTTTAGGCGAGAATTTTAGAAATTTTGTACATTTATTTCCAATGCTTATTTACAATCGTACTTAATGCAATAAATACATGAATAGATAATCCCATGGATCTCAGAGCTTTAATGTCGTTTGTTACCGTCTGCAGACTCGGCAACATTACGCGCGCCGCTGAAGCGCTTTACATTTCGCAGCCTGCCCTGACACGGCAAATTCAAGAGCTGGAGCAAGAGCTCGGCTGCCAATTATTAGTAAGAAGCACACGCAGTTTGTCTCTCACCGAGAACGGCTACCTCTTTATGCTTCGGGCACAGGAAATACTGGACTTAGCCAAGCAAGCTAAGAACGAACTTTCCGAAAACGGAGATATCCTCCACGGCGTCATCCGCGTCGGCATCGTCGAAAGCAAAATCATGGATTACTTTGCCGATGCCGTGGTGCAGTTCAATAAAAAATATCCGCACGTTCAGTTCGAGGTTTATTCGGCAGACGGCGATGACTTAAAACGCAACCTCGATGAAAACAAACTCGACATGGCACTCCTTATCGAACCGGTTGAGAGTGCCAAATACACCAAGATTCCTATTGAAGTAACGGAAAAATGGGGACTTGTCATACGAAAAGAGGAAGTCTCGCCTAAAAAGAAAACGCTGAGTTACGAAGAAATTATCGAGAGAACGCTGATTCTTCCCAGACGCTACATCATTCTTTCAGAAATCAGCAGCTGGTTCAAAGTACCGGAGAGCAAATTTAAGGTCATCGCCTACCACAACCTCGCATCCAACGCTTTAATAATGGTGGAAAAAGGTCTCGGCTCTCTGCTCTGTATTGAGGGAAGTTTTACGAACCGCCCTAGGGAAGGTCTTCGCTTCCTTCCGCTCTCTCATGTGGCCGTTCGCAAGAAAAACCGCAAGCTCTCCAAACCCTGCGAAATTTTCTGGGCGGATATTGAACAGTATTTTCCTGTCCGCAAATAATTAAGGCCCGAGCATATTCGCTCAGGCCTGAATCTTTCTTCAATCCGACGATTTCTCAACCGTCGGATTTTTTGTTATTTAGGCATCGGGAGCTGGAGCACGTCTCCGAGAACCATGCAGACGCCTGAAATAACGATGATGGAAATGACATTCAGCCAGAAACCTGCTTTGATCATTTCACCGATTTGGATACGGCCGGTACCGAAAATGATCGCATTCGGCGGAGTCGCAACCGGCATCATGAAGGCGGCAGATGCACCGATCGTCGTGACCAACAGTACCTGTTCAGTCGGAATACCGAGAACAGGAGCCGCAGCCGCCAGAAGCGGAAGCATCGTCGCAGCCAAGGCGGTGTTAGAAGTGAATTCCGTCGCAAAGATCACCAGGGTAGCAACGCCTAAGACCACCAGTACAGGAGGCAGACCAACGAAGGCGGTTGCCTGAGCTGCAATGAGGCTGGCTGCGCCCGTTGCCTGGATACAGGCAGCCATAGAAAGGCCGCCGCCGAAGAGCAGGAGCACGTCCCAAGGAATGTTGTCGCAGTGCTTCCAATCGAGCGCTCTTTCACCGCGGGAAAGGTTCACAGGGATGCAGAAAAGAGACACGCCTGCGGCCATTGCGATCACGGCATCGCTGACCATCCTGAAGGGACGAACACCGTTCTCAAGCGTAAAAGAACGGATCTGAGAGCCGAAGCACCAGAGAACAACGGCACAGATGAAGACGATCAGTACAGAGATCTCGCCGCGGGTCGGTTTTCCGATGTTCTTTAATTCGGTACGGATCCACTCACGGCCGCCCGCAATCTTTTGAATCTGCTCTCTGAAAAGCACCTTTGTTAAGAGGAGCCAGGAAAGGGGCATGAGCAGGAGCACCACCGGCATACCGACCTTCATCCACTGAACAATGGAAACATCGACGCCGTATGTCTGCTGGACAAAGCGAACGAAGATACCGTTAGGAGGCGAACCGATGATCGTTCCCATACCGCCGATGGAAGCGCCATAAGCCACGGCTAACAGGACACAGATACCGAAGTTTCTTTCGCCTTTGGTAATGGTCGGAGAGTCGGAATTCTGACGAACCACGGACATAACGGCGATTGCAATCGGAACCATCATGGCTGCGGTTGCCGTATTCGACACCCACATGGAAATGAAACCCGTTGCGATCATCACGCCGGCGATAATGGCGCCGGGAGAGGTACCGACAAACTGCATCGTCTTTAAAGCGATGCGTTTGTCCAAACCCCAGCGCTGAATACCGGCTGCCAGCAGGAAGCCGCCTAAGAACAGATAGATCGTGTCAGAGGCGTACGGCGTCAGTGTTTTGGCAAGTGTTGTGACGTCACAAAGAGGATAAAGAATAATCGGCAGCAGTGCTGTCACGGCAATCGGCACAGTTTCCGTGAACCACCAAAGCGCCATCCACAGCAGAATGGCTAAACAGGCTTTAGCAGCATGGGAGACGGGAACCGAAGCTCCGGCGCCGTTAACATACGCGTCCGGAAGAACCCAATATAAAAGCAGGGCTAAAACTGGGGCCGCAAAGAGAGCAATCGTTTTCGACTGCCTCGAGAAGGAACCCATTTGCAGTGGTGCTTCCATTGATACTCCTATGTATTTGAGTTATCGAGCAGCTAAGCTCAAAGCGAAACAGGTTTATTTAATCATAAAAATTTGTTTATTCTTCGCGGTACGGATTGAAAATTTCAGGAAACTAAAAGTAAATAGCACTATGTGAAAATTAATTCCGCATAGTGCTATTTATTCCTTAAACCTCTTGTGTCTCAGGCTTTCCTGCCTTCTGGTGACTAAATTGAATTTTGTAGAGACGAGCATAAGGTCCGTCATTTTCCAAAAGCTCGAAATGGGTGCCGGCCTCAACGACCGCCCCCTGATCCATCACGACGATCATATCGGCATCCACAATCGTAGAAAGACGGTGCGCTACCACAAAACTGGTACGGCCTTCTCTGAGTTTGTCGAGAGAAGCCTGAATGTATTTCTCGCTTTCGGTATCGAGAGCGCTGGTCGCTTCGTCAAGCAGGAGAATCGGAGCGTTCTTCAAAAGAGCCCGGGCGATGGAAACACGCTGCCTTTGGCCTCCGGAGAGCTTTGATCCGCCCTCGCCGATTCGGGTTTGGAGTCCCTCCGGCAAGGAATCAATCAACGGCTTGAGATAAGCCGCCTCTGCGGCCTGCATAATTTCTTCATCCGTCACGGGGCGTCCGGCACCAAAGGCAATGTTGGCCGCAATGGTGTCGTCAAACAGCATGACTTCCTGAGTCACAATCGCCACCTGACGGCGTATGCTCTCCAGCGTCATCTCGTTCTGAGAGGTTCCGTCAAAAAAGATCTCTCCTTTTGTCGGCACCATGAAGCGAGGAATCATGTTAATGATGGTGCTCTTGCCGGCGCCGGAAGCACCCACAAAAGCGATCATCTTTCCGGCTTCCGCCTTCAGGCTGAAATCCTTAAGCGAAGGCTCCAAGGTGTTGGGATACTTGTACCAAACGTTTTTAAATTCGACGTTGCCTTTAACGCGTTCGATGTCTTTCGAGCCGGGGTCCTTCTCAAGCGGGATATCGATCATCTCAAAAAGACTCTCAGCAGCGGCTCCCATACTAGCAATCGTGCCGTTCAAGCCGGCGAGCTTACGAATCGCAGGCATCATGAGAAGCATTGCAGAGATATAGGTCACAAATTCGGCCAAAGAAAGCTGACCTCTCTGTGCTTGGAGCAAAGCCACACAAACCACGATGGCAACACCGCAGATACTGACCAATTGGGTTGCCGGGGTGCCGAGACCTTTGACGATCTGCTGACGCATCGTCAAGCCCTTTAAACGGCGGTTGATATGACCGAAACGCTCTTCTTCAAACTTATAAGCGTTGTAAACCTTGATCAGACGTTCGGAACGATAGGTTTCATTGAGCTGACTTAGGATCTGACCGAAGGTCACCTGGCTGTCGGAAGTCAGTTTCTTGAGGCGCTTGCTCACCGTTCTCAATATATAAATCAGGATCGGAGCAACAATGAACGTTACTAAGGTCAGCTGCCAGTTATGCCAGAAAAGAACACAAAGCAAAGCTGCAACCTGCAAAGAATCACGCACAAGCACGGTCAGCACTTGAGAGGCGCCGGACAAAGCTTGAGAAGCTTCATTCACAAAGCGAGAAACCACACGGCCCGATTCCTGGCTCTGGACGACTTCTTCGGGCCAGCGAATCATGTGGTCAAAC
>OOAT01000761.1_pt1 | contig 16584 bp, 17 predicted proteins | sample 1671441 | NCBI WGS metagenome assembly OOAT01 (sample SAMN06348157, study PRJEB24527) | human gut metagenome | biome: human gut; feature: ankylosing spondylitis patient; material: feces | host: Homo sapiens | place: China | collected 2015-10 | reverse complement strand
CCCGCCCGTCTTTGCTAAAGGGTAATCAAGGCGGGAAAGCCCTAAAATGGCTTCACACCTATTTCAATAATTGGAGGAGATAAAAATGAGATCAGAAAAGGAAGTTTATGATATTGTTTTGAATTTTGCAAAAACAGACAAACGCATTCGCATGGTTACTTTGGAAGGATCTAGAACAAATACAAATATTCCGCCTGATGATTTTCAGGATTTTGATATTACTTTTTTTGTTACGGATATGGACAGCTTCACAAGTGATGATAAATGGCTAGATATATTTGGTGAAAGGTTGATTCTGCAAAAGCCGGAAGATATGGAATTATTTCCAGCTGTAGAAAAGGGATTTTCATATTTAATGCTGTTTACTGATGATGTTAAGATAGATTTAACTTTGCTGCCGCTGGAACTGATAGACGAGTATTTTACATGGGATAAACTGGTAAAGTTACTGTTGGATAAAGACAACCGTATCGTAAAGCCGCCAATACCAACGGATATAGACTACCACTTGCAGAAGCCTACTCAAAGAATGTTTGACGATTGCTGTAATGAATTTTGGAATACTACAACATATGTAGTAAAGGGCTTATGCCGCAAAGAAATTCTTTTTGCTATTGACCATATGAATGATATAGTACGAAAAGAATTGCTTCGCATGATTTCCTGGCTGATTGGTATCAAACAGGGATTTCATTTCAGTTTGGGAAAAAACTATAAATTTATGAAGCAATATGTCCCAGAGGAATTGTGGGAACGACTTATGTCCACTTATAATATGGATTCCTATCCCCATATGTGGGAATCCTTTGAACAATGTATGGCATTGTTCCGGGAGGTTTCGTCAGAAGTGGCATGCCAGTTGGATTACCAGTATCCACTATATGATGAAAAAATCAGTAATTATGTGATTCGGCAAAAGAAAAAATATGGCATTGAAGATGATAACAAATAAAATTTTTTCAATCGAAAAAATTTATTTTGATTATTCAATTTTGAAAAACTGAATACCTCAAAATCAGAAAGAGCGCGGACAAGCACTTTGAGGGATTGGCCGCCTTGTCCACCCATCCAGCGGGGCGGCGGGCGGCGGTCAAGGCCGGGTGTAACCCCGTTCATTTCAGCCTTGACGGTTGCCCGCTGTCCTGCTACTTTTCCGGGAGTGTGGCCACAACTTCGGGACACTTTGTCCACAAGTCGGAGCGTAGGACGAGGGACGGGGGCTTTCATATACCTGCCGCCGTTCTCTGAAAACAGGCCGATTTTTTGCTCATTCCCATTCGCAAAAATTCAGCCTGTTTTCCTGCCGGAGCAAACGGGGCGCAAGAAGCACCGCACCCCGTTTCCCCCGTCAGCCACGCCAGCAGGTATAACACACTACACTTTGCAAGCAAAGTCGTGTGCCAAAGGGGGCACCCCTTTGGAAACCCCGGACAACAAAACAGGCGGTATGCTGCCCTCTCCGGGAGCATACCGCCGTTTGTTGTCAGCAGCCCGTTTCACGGTCTGCGTGTAGTTCCTTGTAAACTGACCTAAAATCCGGTTCAAAAACAATAAAGAACGCTATAATGGTTAGAATACCCAACCATGAGCGTTTCCGTAGTGTTTTTGCATCATAGTGAATAATTCGGCTAATTCTCGAATTGGGGACATCCTCGATATTTTCTTTATAAACCAATTGCTGGAGAATACTATACTCTATTTTGCGATTAAGTGCTTCCTCCTCATCGTTTTCAAAATCAGCCTCTGATGAATCAGACAAATCATTTGCTTGCAAAGTTGCAAGAGAGACAAAGAGGCAATCAATGCTCTTATCACTATCCAACTTATCTTCTCTCAAGGTTTTTATAATAGAACTTTTTCCTGAACCATAAGGCCCTGTAATAGCAATATTATTTATCCTTTTGTCAGCTGCATTTTTCAGAACATCATAAACTTCTTCGACAGTTTGATATGCAATTTCCTTAGAATCAATATGCGCTGGAGTTAAAGGTATAAGCATTTTGTCTGCCATCTTTCACTTTCAAAAATATTATTACTTCTCTATAAAACTATATTAAATCTCATCGAACAGTGGAGGTGTAATATCTGTAAAAAGATTCTCCACTTTCTTCTGGTAGGTATATATATCCTCTTTGATAGGATTGTAAAGGAGATTTTCAAATAAATACTGCTTACTTGGTTTCATGTATAAATATATCGCTCTCAGATGTGAGAATGTCGTCATGTAAATACTAATATCGTTAGTCGTTGGAAATTTCTTCATTTTCTCCAACAGATTATATACATCCCTACTTCCTATCTGTGGCAATCTTGATAAAACCACGATGCCGTTTTTAATTTTATGTGTGTCAGAATACTTGATAATATCACCCAATATTCTTCTAACACATTCCAATGAATCATCTTTGTAGTCAATTTCTACAAAGGCTTCTTCGCCCTTTTCTGAAGCCACATAGCCATCAAATGATAACGAGTTATTTCTATTAGTATTGGCTGCAAAACCAAATAAACCATTAAGGTATAGGCTTGTGACTGCTTTTATTTGCAAATTAGTAAGATTCCCAAATGAAGAAGTATTCGCATTGTAATCTTCAATATCCAAATTCTGATGAGAACAATGTTTAACGCATAGTCCACATTCAACGCAGAAAGTTCCTTTTTCTGCGTTGATAAACCGCTTTTCAATGCTTTTTTCAGAAGGTCCACTTCCGCCTATTGCACTTGTCGGACAGATTGTTGTTTCTGATGAAAGGTTGAAAAACGCTCGCTCTATACTTGCAAGGTTTATAAACGAACACCTTTTTGAAGTGCATTTTGCACATACTTCTATGTCTTTTATAGCTATCTTCATTCTTAGTCTGTTAAGATTCCATGTCTTGTTAATATATGCTCAAAATCAAGAACCTTTTGTTCCAAGATTCTGCGAGTTGCCATCAGAGACAAGCTAAGCAGGTCGCAGGCAATAACTCTAATTTGAAACTTATCATATGCTTGATCGATTAAGCCCCTAATCTCCGTATCATTGTCTGGATGTTCATAACCAATTAGCAAGGAAGCATAATTGATGTCGCCAGTCATGCTTTCATCGTAGGACAAAATCTTGTTCTCTATGGCTTGCCTAACTCCTTTTGCATTGTATGCATGAGTTTCGGTATAGGACTTGATTTCAACAGGTATGACATGCCCTTTATAGACGCAATACGCATCGTATCGACTTATCTCCCCTTTACACTCCAGACCGATAATATTAAGCAATGCATGTACAAACGGATAAAAATCACTCTTGTCAGCGTACTGATATTTTTCACAAAGATGTGAAGCTATGTCTCTCACGTCAATATTGCTGACAGCCATGTTGGAAATATCTTCGCGCACAGATTTCATCATCTGTGTTTCTGTCGCGAATTGATTTTGCGCTTCCATATAGATTGCTTTCAGTCGCAAATCCCTTATGGTTATTTGGCTATTTATGACTTTAAGCCTATCATATTCTTTATCCGGATGCTTTCTTATATCCTCGATGTTACTTCCCATCAGCCACTCAACATTTGTTTCGGGGAGCATTTGATACGGAGAAAACAGTTTGTTGCTGTCGGGCAAAGAATCATCAATGCCACTTCTATGCAGAATGGCATTATATGTAGCAACGCACATTTCCTTTTGTTCTGCAATGTTGTTTATTTTTCTAAATTTATAAGCAGTCCAAAATTGTGTAGTCATATATCTTTGCTTAATGGTATCTACATATTTCCGACCGTCCTCTGTGCATACATAGTAGTTGACATTGCCTATTCTTTTTTGTTTCGGTTCGATAATACCGCAAACACGCAAAATTTGATTGATACTTCTTGTTAAGTTGCTTACCTGTTTAATAGGCTGATTCCTTTGAGTTTTTGGATAATGAGGATGCGTTTCTGTGAATGTTTTTCCCTCTTGCCTATTCAAACGTGTTTCCTCAATGAACTGGTCTATATCTTTAATGTCATAAGTCGTCAATAGCGGCATTTCATCGGATGAAAGGCGATATTCTAACTGTGACAGAGCATAGCATATTCCGAAACCTAAGTAGCAATTAAAATCAATCGCGCAGTTATGTTCATATATCTCTGTGGCTGTGGTTATATTCACAAACAGTTCCCTCAATATACCGTAATTTGGATTATTATTTAGGACTTGACTTATAACCAACTTCCCCAAACGAGTAATGGCATAGACTTCTGAACCATAGTCGGCAGAAACCAAGCCCAACACTCTGAGAATTTGCATTCTTGCCTTTGCATTCTGTAAAGGAGAGTTCCTGCTTTCATCGCCTTCTGCATTGATAATCCTGTGAGCTTCTTCGCCAACGCTATTCCCACTTGTAATGATAAGAGCATTTACACCAATCTCGGCAACACTCTTTTTGGTGTAATATCCTTGTGAATCGGCGTAGTCTTTCGCCATATCCATTTCATGGAGCAGGCGAATGTTAGAAATTATGTTGCCTTGATTTTGTAGCTTCAAGTAATCTTGTCCTACCATAGCTTATTGTATTTCTGATAAACGCTTCCTTGCAATGTCACACCATTTTTTTTCTAACTCAATGCCAGTCCATTGTATGTTATGACCCGCTTTGTTCAACTTTTCACAGCACACACCAAGAGTTCCCGACCCTAAGAAAGGGTCAAGTATATTCCCTGAAAACACATTTCCATCCATAGGGCAAAAAGCCTTTATTATTTCGGTGATAAGAGCCTCTGGCTTTTGTGAGGGATGCTCGGTACGTTCCTTTGAAAACGCTTTTCCTGCCAATGTGGGAAAATCCCATACATCGCCTCTCATAGCTCCTTTTTCAGAGGGTTTCCAGATTTTTTCGTTCCCGTCCTTGTCCTTGTATTTTACGGCAGATTTGAGCCGTTCCGTACTTTTATAAGGAACACGCACTTGGTCTGTATTATAAGTCCATTTCTTAGAATCTTTTGAGAACCAAAGAAATGGCTCATAGTGAGTAGATGGCACCCTTGTGCTTCTTGAAAAACCATTTTCATAGTGCCATATATTCATCCTACGGTAAAACAGACCGACTTGATACATATAAACTTGTATGTAGCAAATATAATCATGTATTCCGAACCAAATTATACTGCCTGTATCGGACAGTAATTTTTTGAGCATATCAATCCTATGATACATGTTTTTGAGGAACATATCAAGAGGCAGCTTGTCGCTTGTGTTTCCGAAGTCTTTCCCAACATTATATGGCGGGTCTGTAAGTATTAAGTCATACTTAATTCCATTGTCAACCATCTTTTGTAAGACGGCATCACAGTCTCCGTTTATTATTCCCTTATATCTGTCTAAAGCCATTATTTTTTTCTGAATATCAAGATATATTGATGGTGGATGTTTTCAACATAAGAAAATGGATAGCCATAAGGATGGAGCGATTTATGATTTTGTATCAACACTTTTGTGCCTTGTAGTGAAAAACATCCCCCTTCAGGAAGAACTGTTTTGTTCAACTTATGAATCAAGTCTGAATGAAAACTCACAAAATCCCCTTTGTCTCTGAAATCTGAGACTATTATAGCCATATACTTACCTTTTCTCAATATCCTGCCGCATTGCAAGAAAATTTTCTCGCACAATATCGTAAGGAAATGCTCATAGTCCTCTATATTCCCCAAATCATTTGCATCATCAGAATATTGGGTGTCAAGATTATATTGTACACGATTCTTTTTTACCTTTTGGTCTTGCTTATGCAATATGCCCCAATATGGCGGACTGGTAACAATGAAATCTATGCTATTGCTTGCTAACTGCGGCAAAACAACACAAGAATCTCCATTTATCAAATTGTGATGTTTACTTGCTCCTTTACCCACCTCACTTTCAAGACGTTCTATTGAAAGATTATGGTATTTTTCAGACAATTCAATGCTTGTACAGATTCTACCTAATAGTTCACACGCTTTTGCCGTAGAGCCGACACCACCGAATGGGTCTAAAACAGACATTCCTGCCTTAGTGAAAAACTTCACAAGACTTTCTATATCTTGAAAAGAGAATGGCGCTGGATGTTGTTTTTCTATTTGAGCATGAGGATGAGAGGCACCCAAACCTTTCTGAAACATGTAACTCTTGGTTTCGGGTATCCACTCTTTCCCCGTCAAATCATTGAGAGTATTTCGTTTATCAACTATACCATTCAGCATTTCACGATACGTTTTTGTATTCATAAATTTCTGAATATCGGTTTCGTCATATAAGAACACATCGTTGGATGCAATCTTTCTTATATAACCATATTCTACACATCTTTCCAAATTATGACGAGATAAACCAAGCATTTTTAGTGCTTCACTTCCTCTGACCATGATTGATTGACCAAATACATCATAATCAGAAACAACAGAGGAGTTATTGTTAGTACTATATGTTTCCATTTTTTAATATTCATTTAATGTCTTTTCTAAGTAAATCAAGGATGCTCACTTCTAACATCTTTGAAATTTCTACCAATGTTTCCAAATCTGGTTGCGCCGTATTTGTACACCACTTAGAAACGGTGGAAGGACTAACATTTAATTGCTCAGAAAGCCATTTATTTGTCTTTCCTTTTTCAACAAGAACAACTTTTAATCGATTTAGATTTTCCATACTACTTGAGCTTTTACTTGCAAAGATAGTGATTATTATTCAATTAAAATCGTATTTGGCTATAAAAAACGATGGCAAGGAATATATTTTATTCTTGTTCACCAGTGGAAGTATCATCTGGCATGTTAGTTCGTTTTCTTTTGAGTTCCTATAAATAACCTATACTGTTGCCTATTTGTTACTTTGTATTTTAATCGACATTATTATGTGTTGAAACTCTGTCTGTTATGCGATTTTATAAAGAAAGTCCACCACTATTTCTTCACCTTGCCGCCTGATGATAAATACATCAAATACACGATGGAAAAGGCGATGTATCTGGTGGACGAAACAGGTCTGGCGCAATATAACACTCTTAAGGAGAAAGGTTTTTACTCCAACATCCTCGGCACGAGTGCCGTGTTCTCGATTTATTGTGACAGCATCCGCTTTGACAAGAGCACCATGGAGTTCACCTATTACGGCCGCCAGCGAATCGAACGCAGAAGCAACATCCTGATGCGTGAGCTGGTGACAGCCGGTCAGCTCAAGCGTGTACCGAGAACGGAGAACAACCCTCACGGTCTGCTGATAGTGAACTGGCGCACTCTCCTTAACAAGGATATAGAACAGAAAAGCAAGAGCAACTATTAAACAATCAAGGATATGAACATCAAGGGATTCAGACGGATGCTGCTGGGCGAAAAGATGCCTGACAGGAATGATCCGAAGTACAAGGAACGCTATGAGCGTGATGTGGAAGCCGGACGCAAGTTTGCCAAGGCGACCCGTATAGACAAGGCGGCAGCCAAGGTGCAGGGCTTTGCCAACGTGCACCGTACTCTTTTTCTGGTCATCGTGTTCGCTTTCGTGCTGGGCGGGCTGGCATGGAACATCTACCGTATAACAGTGGTATATCGTCACCAGCCGGCGGAGAGGACAGCGACAGAGATGCAGGATTCGGTATTGAGGGAGCGGCACAGGATGTTGCAGGAAGAGGAACTGAGGGAAACCGGGACAGGAAATACAAACCGTAGCAAAACAGACTTGCCATGAAAAAGATATTTGAGAAAATCAATTTCAGACAGCCGAAGTACATGCTCCCTGCCATTCTTTATATCCCTCTGCTCGGTGCGTCCTACTTCATATTCGACCTGTTTCATACTGAAACGGCGGATATACCGGACAAGACGCTGCAGACAACGGAATTCCTGAATCCGGAACTGCCGGAAGCGCAGATCAAGGATGACGGCATTGGCAGCAAATACGAGAACATGGAGAAATCGTGGGGCAAGATACAGGACTACTCGGCGGTCGGCAACATAGAAAGAGACGAACCTGATGAAAACAAGGAAGAATATGAATCACAATACACGCAGGATGACATCGCCCTGCTCGATGAGCAACAGCAGGAAAAAGCAGCGGCAGCGGAAATTGCCGCCGCCAAAGAGCGTGAACAGGAAGCACTCGCGGAGTTGGAAAAGGCCCTTGCCGAAGCACGGCTGAAAGGACAGAACATGGTGATGCCCCCTGAAGAGGCGGATACCACGGACACCGTTCCGCCGCAGAATGTACCGGAGGCCGGCACCATCGACGAGGAGAAACGTCCGGTGCAAGCACCGTCGGCAGACGAACCGCCCAGCGCGGTAGTCCGCAAGGTGAAGACCACCTCGGACTATTTCAACACGCTGGCGAAGGATGCCCGTGAACCGAAGCTGATCCAGGCCATCATAGACGAGGACATCAAGGCTGTGGACGGCTCGCGCATCAGGCTGCGCCTGCTGGATGACGTGGAAATAGACGAGTGCGTAGTGAAACGGGGTACGTACCTGTACGCCACGGTAAGCGGCTTCTCGTCCGGACGTGTCAAGGGAAACATCAACAGCATCCTTGTGGACGACGAGCTTGTGAAGGTCAGTCTCGCGCTTTATGACACGGACGGTATGGAGGGCCTGTATGTACCGAACAGCCAGTTCCGGGAAACGAGCAAGGATGTGGCCAGCAGTGCCATGTCGGGCAACATGAGCATGAGTACCGGAACTACAGGGAACAGCCTCGCCCAATGGGGAATGCAGGCGGTGAACAACGCTTACCAGAAGACGAGCAACGCCATCAGCAAGGCCATCAAGAAAAACAAGGTCAAGCTGAAATACGGGACTTTCGTCTATCTGGTCAATGGTCAGGAAAAAAGGAAATAAAAAGGTTCGAGACAATGGAAACAGATATTTCAAAACTACATGAGGGAACGGACGGCTTTTACTACGATGACTTCCTCGCTCCCGACAAGGCCGAAACATTCGTCGGGCAACTCGTGAGTACCCAATGGTGGCAGAAAGGTGGACGCTTCGCCCTAATATGCAACTTTCTGGCAGAGGACGGGCGGAAAATCGCCTTGTTCGCCTTCCAGAAATACACCGGCTTTTACGGGCCGGGAGACGGGGCGGTCAATTTCAAGCACGCGGAGATGAATACCTTCTGGGAGTGTGAGGTCCGGGAAAACCGGAAGGGACGTTGTACTTGGGCGAGTGCCCTGCAGCTTGGAGGGCCGAAAAACAACGCGATATGATAGAGACGGACAAGATATACAACATGGACTGCCTGGAAGGCATGAGCCGTATGCCGGAGGGAAGCGTCGATGCCATCATCGCCGACCTGCCTTACGGTGTATTGAACCGCGGCAACCGGTCAGCATGTTGGGACAGGCAGATACCCCTCGGTCCGCTGTGGGAGCAGTACCGTAGGATTATCAAGCCGGACAGTCCGATAATCCTGTTCGCCCAGGGAATATTCTCCGCGCATCTCATGCTTTCCCAACCGGGAATCTGGCGTTATAACCTCGTATGGCAGAAGGACCGTGTTACGGGCCATCTCAATGCCAACCGGATGCCGTTGCGCCAGCATGAGGACATTCTGGTGTTCTACATGAAGCAGCCCGTGTATCATCCGCAGATGACACCGTGCCCTCCCGAAAGGAGAAACCATGGACGCAGCATGACGGAAGGCAGTTTCACGAACCGGTGCTACGGGGAGATGAAGCTGGTACCGGTACGCATGGCGGACAACAAATATCCGACATCGGTCATTTTCATCCCGAAAGAACACAAGACAGGGGCATTCTATCATCCGACCCAGAAGCCTGTGGCACTGGTCGAGTACCTGATACGCACCTACACCGACGAGGGGGACACCGTGCTGGACAACTGCATCGGGTCCGGAACGACTGCCATTGCCGCAATCCGTTCGGGACGGCACTATATCGGATTCGAGACCGTGAAGGAGTACTGCGACATCGCCGAACTCCGTATCCGGGAAGAACTGGAGCGAATACATACGACGACATAAGGGTAAAAGAAAAACAAATGGAATATAAACAATCAACGACATGAATATGAATCTCAAGAAAATCGGAACGGTATTTCTTCTGACAGCCGGACTGCTGGGAACGCGGAATGCACAGGCGCAGACGACCTACGAGGAAATGGAACAACTGACGGTCAACGAACAGGTGACGACCGTCATCACGGCATCGGAGCCGGTACGCATGGTGGACATTTCCACCGACAAGGTGGTTGGCGACCAGCCTTTGGACAACATTGTACGGCTGAAACCCAAAGAAGCCGGGCACGAGGACGGCGAGGTGATTGCCATCGTGACCGTCATCACGGAACGCTACCGCACGCAATACGCGCTGGTTTACACCACACGGCTTAAGGAAGCCGTAACGGACAAGGAGATACTCCCTCACGAGCGCAACGCCTACAACAATCCGGCAGTATCGATGTCAACCGCCGAGATGACGCGCTTTGCCAGACGGATCTGGAACTCTCCGGCGAGAATCAGGAATGTGGCCACCAAGGCACACCGTATGGTGATGCGCCTGAACAACATATACTCTGTCGGGGACTACTTCTTCATAGACTTTTCCATAGAGAACAAGACGAACATCCGTTTCGACATCGATGAGATCAGGGTAAAGCTCGTTGACAAGAAACTCGCCAAGGCCACCAACGCCCAGACTATCGAGCTTACTCCGGCGATGATACTGGAACCGGGAAAGACATTCCGACATGGCTACAGGAATGTGCTTGTCATCAAGAAGATGACCTTCCCGAACGACAAGCTGCTGACTGTCGAAATGACGGAAAAGCAAATCAGCGGCCGCAATATCAGCCTGAACATCGATTATGAGGATGTGTTGTCTGCCGATTCGTTTAACGCTGACCTGCTGGAGGAGGAATGATTATGAGAAAGACTCTGATTCTGATGTTTGCCTGCATGTGCCTTGCCTTCAGCGCGAACGCACAACGCAACAGCGGCCGTCTTTCACTGGGGGTCGGGCTGCTTTACAGGAACGGTATGGACGTGACGTTTTCATACGAACATGAAATGAACTACCGGCACGCGTGGGAGTTCTTTGCCAACGGCTACCTGCAGTGGGCCGAATGCGGCCCGTGCGGCCATATCTGTCCGGAATCCTTCTGGCGCAACTACCGCACCTATGGCTTTGGCGTGGCATACAAGCCTTGCGTGGTACGGGGCCGCAATCATTACGGCAACCTGCGTATAGGAGCTTCGGCAGGAAGCGACACGAAGAAGTTCCTGGGCGGCCTGCATTTCGGTTACGAGCACAATTACGTGCTGCGGTCCGGATGGACGCTGTACTGGCAGGCGAAGAGTGATTTGATGATAAAGGGCGCGGATCTGCTTCGGGTAGGTGTAGCCCTTGGTGTGAAACTACCGATAAAATAAGGGAAAAGATGAAACAGAACATTTTCAGAAAGGTGAGCCGGTTCGTACCGGTACTTGTCGCAGCAGTCGCCGTGACAGGTTGTGACGCGCATATAGACGTACCGGACACGGCTGTCCGCCCGGGACATGTCCTGTGCGAGGACGGAACGGCCTTGTCCTACACGGAATACCAGCAATCCGGGAAAAAGGCTGTGGCCGTCGTGTTCGACACCCGGCAGCATGAGGGTGCGGAAGGAAACGGCTACGCGGTTTACCTGTGGGACATCACCCCGCAGGCATTTGCCGACAGCCTCGGTATTGCCCAAGGCACATCTGCGGACCTCGCGGCACATGACGGCAATGCCAATACATTCGCTCTATATGAAACGAAGGAAACGGCTTCGCCGATGGCGGAAGCGGTCTTTGACCTCTGGTGTTACGGGCAGAGCGCATACGTTCCGTCGGTGGCACAGATGCGTCTGCTATATACTATCCGGGAAACGGTAAATCCTGTCATCGAACAGTGCGGGGGCGATCCGTTGCCCCTGACCGACGGCGACTGCTGGTACTGGACATCCACGGAAGTGGCCGAACAGGAAACGGCAAAAGCCTGGCTTTACTCGATGGGCAGCGGAGCCATACAGGAAACACCCAAGACACAGGCGCACAAGGTACGCCCGATTATAACCATCAACCGGTAAACCAGAGATATACGATTGCGTTCTTTGACATTGTTGGACAACATACGATTACAAACCAGAGCCGAATTCACGCAGTAATGCCATCAAGCGACGTATGCTTTCCTCGACATCCGAGGGGGCCGGAATGGCACGATATGCCAAATCCGGGAGTTCACCCATGTAAACTGTCTGCAAGTTGCCCCAAACCTGCGGCAGATCTGTCATCAACGGGGACTCCTCCAGTCGCCGGTCACGCCAGCCTTCGGGCTTGTCAAAGCTCTGCCGGTCGTGTTCGAGCAGTGACCTGAAATCTTCGGGGAAAGCATCGCTATGAAGATACGTGAGGCACTCTTCATCTTTCAGCAGATGATGCAGATCGTAGAAATGACGGATTTTGGCCGTCAACTGCGGCATATACAGATTGGCCAGCGAGCATCGGATGAGTGACACCAATTTCTCGGTCAGCGTGCGGCGACGGTCAAGCACATTGACCTCGAACGGCTGCATCCCGTATTCCTCTATCATACGGTTGTTGCCGGTAGCCTGCAGGAACTCTGTCAGGAAACTGCAGAGAGAACGCCGCTCGAAAGGATATGGATTGGCAAAACTGTTGATTTCTACCAGGAGTTGCCCAGCCCGGATTGCTCCGACCTGTTCCGTATCTATGGCCCGTGGATAGGTGTAAAACGCCTTGTGGTAATGCGATCCCTTGCTTGTCATGCCGGGGATGACCAGTTCCTCCAGTCCGGCTGTCATATTCTTCGATGTACGGCGTATGAGGTTCTTTAGCTGGTTTCCGCTCAGTGTCCATGCTTCGGCGATGGCCACGTCAATGTCCTCGGAGAAACGTGCCCCGATGCCGTAGGCCTTGGTCAGGGAAGTTCCGCCCTTGAAAATGGCACGATTATCCTTGTCTCCGGTAGCCATAAGCGACAGCGAACGACAGATCCAATAGTCTTTCTCGATAAAGATACTCTTGATGCCGAGTCCGCCGTCCTGTACCGGACGTGCAGCCGCTTCTATGGCATCGGCAAACAGTTGCTGATTCTCGTGTAGTCTCATACGATGTTCCATTTTAATTTGGTGGGTAAAGCCTGTGCGGTGACAGGAAGTTTGTAGGTCGTGACCCCATTGAGTGTCGCACGCAATTGTCGGGTGTCAGCTCCAAGACTGTCCAGAATGGCACCCAGCAATGCCCGGACATACGGCTGGTAATTTTCGGCCAGGTCCGCCAGTTTCTCCAGATCGCCTTCGGACAGAGCGGCTATCAGCCGAGCAACGCCCCGCACACAATCGTCAGGTGATGTTGCCGGAATCTCACGGAGCAATTTGAGCGCGTCAAGGATCAGCAGCAGAGGAATGTTCTCCCGTGTGATTGCATTAGGCTGTACAAGGAAGGACACGCTGTATTCGCCCCGTTTCATAGGCCGGCGGTATTTGTTCGTGCCTATCGTAATGGCCGATGTGATCTGTGTCGTCAACCCCAACTGCGCAAATGCTGCCGTACCGGTCATATAGCCGATTGGCTTGCCGTTACGTTCCAGAAGGTCCTTGACCACCTCTGCCACCGGAGGCTTCAATGTGCCGAACACCGTCTGTTTAGGCTTGTAGTACCGTCCTTTGGCAATCTTGCAGATAGAGCCTTCTGCCACCAGACGGCTGAGTGCCTTGACCAACGCAGGCTGGTACTCCGGCAGCACATTGAAATCGGCAATGGTAAGCACCTTGCCCGGAGGCGTGGCGTCCAGTATTTCCTGTACCTGTTTAGTAATCACCATAATCGAATCGTTTTGTTCCGGATGCAAATATAAGAAAAGTCTTGTTTTTTACTGCAAAAACATGACATTTATTTTCGTCTGAATCAAAATAATCAAGTCCAACAATATCCGAGGCGATCAGAACCACAACCCAATAAAAAAGCTATAAAAAATGGAAGAAAGCAAAGAGTTACAAGGATTCTACAAGATATTCCGTGCAGTCGTCTATGTGTCGGTTCTGCTGGAGTTCTTCGAGTATGCCATTGACCCGGCAGTATTCGACCAGTGGGGCGGCATACTGACTGACATCCACGGACGTATCAAGCGATGGACGATCTATCAGGACGGCCATCTCGTGTACAGCAAGATAGCCACGATACTGCTGATCTGCATCACCTGTATCGGTACGAGGAACAAGAAGCATCTGGAGTTCAACGCCCGCAAGCAGGTGATTTTTCCCCTGACCGGCGGACTGCTTCTGCTTGTCCTGTCCGTATGGCTGTTCGGACATCCGATGGAAATGCGGCTCTATACGCTGCCGCTGAACCGTATCCTATACATGGCGGCTTCGCTCGTGGGAGTGATACTGGTACATATAGCCCTGGACAATATCTCCAAGTTCATCAAGGAGGGCCTGATGAAGGACCGCTTCAACTTCGAGAACGAGAGTTTCGAGCAGAGCGAAGAGATTCAGGAGAACAAATACAGCGTGAATATCCCGATGCGCTACTATTACAAGGGGAAGTTCCGCAAGGGATGGGTCAGTATCAGCAACCCTTTCCGCGGGACGTGGGTCGTGGGAACTCCCGGCTCGGGTAAAACATTCAGTATCATTGAACCGTTCATCCGTCAGCACAGTGCCAAGGGGTTTGCCATGGTTGTATATGACTATAAATTCCCGACACTTGCCACGAAACTTTACTACCATTACAAGCTGAACGAGAAACTTGGAAGAGTTCCCAAGGGGTGCAAGTTCAACATGATCAACTTCGTGGACGTGGAATACAGCCGTCGTGTCAATCCTATTCAGGCAAAATACATCAACAACCTGGCGGCAGCCAGTGAGACGGCGGAAACCCTGCTCGAGTCATTGCAGAAGGGCAAGAAGGAAGGTGGCGGCGGAAGCGACCAGTTTTTCCAGACATCCGCTGTGAACTTCCTTGCTGCCTGCATCTATTTCTTTGTCAATTACGAACGGGAGCCGTATGACAAGGACGGAAACATGCTGTATGCGGAGAAACGTCAGGACCCGGAAACCAAATTCTGGAAGCCGACCGGAGTCGTGCGTGACAAAGAGGGCGGCAACATCGTGGAGCCGGCCTACTGGCTGGGAAAGTATTCGGACATGCCGCACATATTATCGTTCCTGAACGAAAGTTATCAGACCATCTTTGAGGTACTGGAGACTGACAACGAGGTGGCACCGCTGCTCGGGCCGTTCCAGACTGCCTTCAGGAACAAGGCCATGGAGCAGTTGGAAGGTATGATCGGTACGCTGCGTGTCTATACGTCCCGTCTGGCGACCAAGGAATCGTACTGGATATTCCACCGTGACGGGGATGACTTTGACCTGAAGGTGAGCGATCCGAAGAACCCGAGCTACCTGCTCATCGCCAACGACCCGGAGATGGAGAGCATTATCGGTGCGCTGAACGCCCTTATCCTGAACCGTCTTGTCACCCGAGTGAATACAGGCCAAGGGAAGAACATCCCGGTGAGCATCATCGTGGACGAGCTGCCGACGCTGTATTTCCACAAGATAGACCGACTGATAGGAACTGCCCGAAGCAACAAGGTGAGCGTGACCTTGGGATTCCAGGAGCTGCCGCAGCTGGAGGCCGACTACGGCAAGGTAGGTATGCAGAAGATCATCACGACCGTGGGTAACGTGGTCAGCGGTTCGGCCCGCTCGAAAGAGACACTGGAATGGCTGTCGAATGACATTTTCGGTAAGGTCGTGCAAGTGAAGAAGGGCGTGACCATTGACCGTGACAAGACCAGCATTAACCTGAACGAGAACATGGACAGTCTGGTGCCGGCATCAAAGATTTCCGATATGGCAACGGGATGGATATGCGGGCAGACAGCGAGGGACTTCGTGAAAACCAAGACCGGCGTAGGCGGCTCGATGAACATTCAGGAGTCGGAAGAGTTCAAGACCACAAAGTTTTTCTGCAAGACGGACTTCGATATGGGAGAGATAAAGAAAGAGGAAGCCGCGTATGTGCCGCTGCCGAGATTCTACACCTTCAAATCGAGGGAGGAACGGGAACGCATCCTGTACAAGAACTTCGTGCAGGTGGGTCAGGACGTGAAGGAGATGATCAAGGATGTGTTGAACAAACGGGGTGCGAAATGAAGCACGTAAGGATGTTTGTCATCATACTGCTGGTATCTGCAGTGGCAACAGTCTATGGGAAGGAAAGGCATGGGACAGAAACGGGAACTGCCCAACTGTCCATATACAAGCTGCCACCGCTGGAGAGGGCAATCAGATGCACGAAATACTATGAGGGTTGGCATGGTGAGAAAAAACATTGGCCCTATGTGGGATGGGGTCATAAGGTTCTTCCCGGAGAGAGTTTTACCAACGACATCACAAAAGCTCAGGGAGACTCCATCCTGCGAGCGGACATGATGAAACTTTGCCGTCTGTTCAGCAGATTCGGGCGTGATTCTCTCTTGTTATCCGAAATTTCGGATAACAAGAGTTATCCAAACCCCAGCATTATCCTAAAAATATAGTTTTTTATTCTGTAAATCATTCTGTTATAGGATGAATAGGTTTGGATAATACA
>OOAT01000721.1_pt1 | contig 17931 bp, 9 predicted proteins | sample 1671441 | NCBI WGS metagenome assembly OOAT01 (sample SAMN06348157, study PRJEB24527) | human gut metagenome | biome: human gut; feature: ankylosing spondylitis patient; material: feces | host: Homo sapiens | place: China | collected 2015-10 | reverse complement strand
GCTCGGGGAACTTCATGGACTCCAGAATGATGGGATGATTCTCATCACACAGAGTGTCACCGGTAGTGGTGTTCTTCAGACCGACAACAGCAGCGATATCACCTGCGTAGCAGCAGTCGATATCCTTGCGGTGGTTAGAATGCATCTGCAAGATGCGGCCCATACGCTCCTTGCTGTCCTTCACGGAGTTGTAGACAGTGGTACCTGCCTCAACCTTACCGGAGTAAACACGGAAGTATGCCAGCTTACCAACGAACGGGTCGGTAGCGATCTTGAAGGCCAGAGCTGCGAAGGGAGCGTCGTCGGAAGACGGACGGGTCTCCTCTTCCTCAGTCTCGGGATTCACGCCCTTGATGTCAGGGACATCGGTAGGAGCGGGCATATAGTCAACGATAGCGTCCAGCAGCTTCTGCACGCCGCGGTTCTTATAGGAAGAGCCGCAGGTCACAGGCACCAGAGTGTTGGCGATGGTCTCCTTGCGGATCGCAGCCTTCAGCTCGGCACGGGTGATCTCCTCGCCCTCGAGGTACTTTTCCATGAGCTCTTCGTCGTTCTCAGCAACAGCCTCGATCAGGATGTTGTGATACTCCTCAGCCTGCTCACGCATATCCTCGGGGATGGGCTCAGTGCGCATGTCGTTGCCCATATCGTCGTAGTAGACCTCAGCGTTCATATCGACCAGGTCAACGATACCGCGGAAGGTATCCTCCTGACCGATAGGCAGCTGGATCGCCACGCCGTTTGCGTGCAGACGATCGTGCAGCATCTTGATGCAGCGGAAGAAGTCGGCACCCATGGTGTCCATCTTGTTAACGTACACCATACGGGGAACCTTGTACTCGTCAGCCTGACGCCAGACGGTCTCAGACTGCGGCTCAACACCGCCCTTTGCAGCCAGAACGGTCACAGAACCGTCCAGCACGCGCAGGGAACGCTGGACCTCAACAGTGAAGTCCACGTGGCCCGGGGTGTCGATGATGTTGATGCGGTGACGGTTCTTCTTGAATGCAACCGGATCCTTCTGGGTTTCAGAGTGGCTCCAGTAGCAGGTGGTAGCAGCGGAAGTGATGGTGATACCACGCTCCTGCTCCTGAACCATCCAGTCCATGGTAGCGCCGCCATCATGAACTTCGCCGATCTTGTGGTTGATACCGGTGTAGTACAGAATACGCTCGGTAGTAGTAGTTTTACCAGCATCAATGTGGGCCATAATGCCGATATTTCTCGTCATCTGAAGAGAAACTTCTCTGGGTGTAGCCATGAAATTAACCTCCTACAGAACAGATCAATAACGGAAATGAGCGAAAGCCTTGTTGGCCTCTGCCATCTTGTGAGTATCCTCACGCTTCTTCACGGCGTTACCAGTGTTGTTGGCAGCATCCATGATTTCAGCAGCCAGACGCTGAGCCATGGTCTTCTCACCACGGCTGCGGCTGTAGGCAGTCAGCCAGCGCAGACCCAGGGTCTCGCGGCGAGCCGGGCTGACTTCCAGAGGAACCTGGTAGTTAGCACCGCCAACGCGGCGGGTCTTGCACTCGAGGCTGGGCATGATGTTCTCCATCGCCTTCTCGAAAGTCTCCAGAGGATCGTTGCCGGTCTTCTCCTGAATCATGGAGAATGCCTGATAAACGATCTTCTGAGCGACGCCCTTCTTGCCATCCAGCATCACGCTGTTGACCAGACGAGTGACCATCTTGGAATTGTAAATAGGATCAGCTAAGACATCGCGCTTAGCAATGTTACCTCTTCTAGGCATCTTTCTTCCCTCCTTCACAGAATGATATCATCGGTACTCGAAAGTAATAAAACTCCCGTTGTGTCACAAAGAGCTGACCTTACATAAACCGTTACCCTCCGCACAATGCGGACTTGTTATTTATATAATGGAAAGCCGTTTATGGCGGTTGTCCTCAATTACTTCTTTGCAGCACCGGCCTTAGGACGCTTTGCGCCGTACTTGGAGCGGGCCTGATTACGGCCTGCCACACCCTGAGTATCCAGGGTACCACGGATGATGTGGTAACGCACACCGGGCAGGTCCTTAACACGACCGCCACGGATCAGCACGACGGAGTGCTCCTGCAGGTTATGGCCGATACCGGGAATGTAAGAGGTGACCTCGATACCATTCGTGAGGCGGACACGAGCAACCTTACGCAGAGCAGAGTTGGGCTTCTTGGGGGTCATGGTACGAACAGCAGTGCAGACACCACGCTTCTGGGGGCTGTTCAGATCAGAATACTGTTTCTTCTGAGAATTGTAGCTCTTCAGCAGTGCGGGAGCGGTGCTCTTGGTAGCCAGAACCTGACGGCCCTTGCGTACAAGCTGGTTAAAAGTAGGCATTTTGTTTCTCCTTTCTTAATAATGCACATCGGACTTTTTCCGACTTTTTTGCCGCACTATCCCCATGAGGGATGCGCAACAGTTATATAATACTCGCTTTACAGGCGGATGTCAACAGTTTTTGCAAAGTTTTTTGCATTTATTCCAGATTTTTTCTTTCAGTATTTTTTCGACGCAAAACGCACGGTTTTCTCCCCTGTTTCCGCTTTTCCGGGCATATAAAAACCGCCCTGCAGGCGGATGCCCACAGAGCGGTCCATTGTTTTATTTCAGAAGAAGGAGCTTTGCTTACTGTACAGCAGCTGCCAGTTCAGCAGCGACCTCAGCATCGCGCTCAGCCTCACGGTTCTTCAGATCCTCACGGACTTCCGGCAGACCGGTACCTGCGGGGATCAGCTTACCAATGATGACGTTCTCCTTCAGGCCGGCCAGCGGGTCAACCTTGCCCTTGATGGCAGCTTCGGTCAGCACGCGGGTGGTCTCCTGGAAGGATGCAGCGGACAGGAAGGAGTCGTTTGCCAGAGCAGCCTTGGTGATGCCCAGCAGCACCTGCTGGTACTCGACCAGCTTCAGGCCCTCTTCACCAGCGTCGATGCGCTGCTGCAGATCGGCGTTGATGCTCTCCACTTCCAGACGGCTTGCCAGTGCACCGCCGATCAGGTTGGAAGAACCGGAATCAGTCACGCGCACCTTGCGGCACATCTGACGGACGATGACTTCGATATGCTTATCGTTGATCTCAACGCCCTGCAGACGGTAGACCTTCTGAACTTCGTTGATCAGGTAGTTCTGGACATCCTCCAGACCCTTAATTGCCAGAATATCCTGCGGATACAGAACACCTTCACGGGTGATGATGTCGCCCTTCTCCACACGGTCACCCGGCATCACGCGGGAATGCTGGGTGAACGGGATGGAGTAGCTCTTTACGACCTCGGCACCGTTCTCGTCCTTGCCGGTCACCTTGATAACGACATTCTTCTTGGTATCGTCCTGAGAAACGACACCAGAGATCTCGCTCATGATGGCCATGCTCTTGGGACGGCGGCTCTCGAACAGCTCTTCAACACGGGGAAGACCCTGCGTGATATCTTCAGCAGATGCGATACCGCCGGTATGGAAGGTACGCATGGTCAGCTGAGTACCAGGCTCGCCGATGGACTCTGCGGCGATAACGCCGACAGACTCGCCCAGACGGACCGGCTCGCCGTTTGCCATATCGGAACCGTAGCAGCGTGCGCAGACACCGGTCTTTGCACGGCAGGTCAGCAGGCTGCGGATCTTCAGCTTGGTAATGCCAGCAGCCTCGATCTCGTTTGCATCGTACAGGTCGATCATCTTGCCTTCCGGCACGATCACCTTGCCGGTGACGGGGTTGACCACATCGCCCACAGCAAAGCGGCCGATCAAACGCTCACGGAAGCTCTCGATCTTCTCCTTGCCCTCGTGGATCTCAGACACCCACAGGCCGTCAGTGGTGCCACAGTCGATCTCGCGCACAATGACATCCTGAGAGACATCGACCATGCGGCGGGTCAGGTAACCGGAGTCAGCGGTACGCAGAGCGGTATCGGCCAGACCCTTACGGGCACCACGGGCAGAAACGAAATATTCCAGAATATTCAGACCTTCACGGTAGTTGGCACGAATGGGCATCTCGATGGTGTGGCCAGCGGTGTTTGCCAGCAGGCCGCGCATACCGGCCAGCTGCTTGATCTGGTTCATAGAACCACGAGCACCGGAGTCAGCCATCATATAGATCTCGTTGTCCTTGGGCAGGTTGTCTGCCAGAGCCTTGGAGACCTTATCGGTGGTAGCCTGCCAGATGGCGATGGTCTGGTTGTAACGCTCGTTGTCGGAGATCAGGCCGCGGTTGAACAGCTTGCCGACCTTTGCGATCTGCTGGTCAGCCTCAGCGATCAGTTCCTGCTTCTGCGGCGGGATCACAGCGTCGCACACAGCGACGGAGATTGCAGACAGAGTGGAGTACTTGTAGCCCTGCGCCTTGATGGCATCCAGCATCTTTGCACACTTGCGGGTGCCGTTGCGGGTCATGCAGCGGGAAATGATGTCGGGCAGAGTCTTCTTGGTCACGCGGAAGCTGACCTCGTACTCCAGCCAGTGCTCGGGATCAGTACGGTCGATATAACCCAGATTCTGAGGAACAGGGTTATTGAAGATGATGCGGCCGACGGTGGTTTCCACCAGACCGGTGCGCTCCACGCCGTCAATGGTCATGGTGCGGCGCACCTTGATGGGTGCGTGCAGGGTAACGATGTGCTCTGCATAAGCCATCAGGGCTTCGTTCTCATCGCGGAACACCTTGCCTGCGCCCTCGTCATTTTCACGAACGGTGGTCAGGTAGTAGCTGCCCAGGATCATATCCTGCGTAGGCACGGTAACAGGTGCGCCGTCAGAGGGCTTCAGCAGGTTGCCGGAAGCCAGCATCAGCATCTTGGCCTCACGGCAGGCATCCTCGCCCAGAGGCAGATGGACTGCCATCTGGTCACCGTCGAAGTCGGCGTTGAATGCGGTACATGCCAGCGGGTGCAGCTTGATGGCACGGCCCTCCACCAGCACCGGGTTGAAAGCCTGAATGCCCAGACGGTGCAGGGTAGGTGCACGGTTCAGCAGAACGGGGTGGCCCTTGATCACGGTCTCCAGGCTGTCCCACACTTCGGGCTTAGCGCGCTCCACCATCTTGCGGGCGGACTTGATGTTGTTGGCAATACCCTTCTCCACCAGATCCTTCATGACAAAGGGCTTGAACAGCTCCAGAGCCATTTCCTTGGGCAGACCGCACTGATCCATCTTCAGCTCAGGGCCGACGACGATAACAGAACGACCGGAGTAGTCAACACGCTTGCCCAGCAGGTTCTGACGGAAGCGGCCCTGCTTGCCCTTCAGCATATCAGAAAGGCTCTTCAGTGCGCGGTTGTTGGGGCCGGTGACCGGACGGCCGCGGCGGCCGTTGTCGATCAGGCTGTCCACTGCTTCCTGCAGCATACGCTTCTCGTTGCGCACGATGATGTCGGGAGCGCCCAGCTCCAGCAGACGGCGCAGACGGTTGTTGCGGTTGATCACGCGGCGGTACAGGTCGTTCAGGTCGGAGGTGGCAAAACGGCCGCCGTCCAGCTGGACCATGGGGCGCAGGTCAGGCGGCAGAACAGGCAGCACATCCATGACCATCCATTCAGGACGGTTGCCGGAAATGCGGAATGCCTCAACTACTTCCAGACGCTTGAGGATGCGCACGCGCTTCTGGCCGGAGGACTTTTCCACCTCGGCAGTCAGCTCTTCACTCAGCTGATCCAGATCGATCTCCTTCAGCAGATCCTGAATGGCCTCAGCGCCCATAGCAGCCTCGAACTCATCACCGTAGTGGTCGCGCATCTCACGATACTCGCTCTCGGTGAGCAGCTGCTTCTTTTCCAGACGGGTAGCGCCCGGATCAGTGACGATATAGCTTGCAAAGTACAGCACCTTCTCCAGCAGGCGGGGGCTGATGTCCAGCATCAGGCCGATGCGGCTGGGGATGCCCTTGAAGTACCAGATGTGGCTGACGGGAGCGGCCAGCTCAATGTGGCCCATGCGCTCACGGCGGACCTTAGCCTTGGTCACTTCAACGCCGCAGCGGTCGCAGATCTTGCCCTTGTAGCGGATGCGCTTATACTTACCGCAGTGGCACTCCCAGTCCTTGGTAGGTCCAAAAATGCGCTCACAGTACAAGCCGTCGCGCTCCGGCTTCAGGGTACGGTAGTTGATGGTCTCAGGCTTTTTGACCTCGCCGTAGCTCCAGTTGCGGATCTGCTCCGGGGAGGCAAGGCCGATCTTGATGGAATCGAAAACGTTGTTTTCCATGAAACGAACCCTTTCTTAATCTCTAGTTGTCTCGATGATACAGGCGGCTTTCTTGTTCAGACCACAGGCCCCTCTCCCCTGCCGCAGCACGCGGAACAGGGGGCTTGAGGCTTGTGTTCTTTGTCTGATCAGAAATCTACTTCGTCAGAAGAAGCGGGAGCTTCGGCACCGGAGTTATTGTCCTCCAGCACAGAAGGATCATCGAAACCGGCATCGGCATCCTTAATATTATAATCGTTGAGCAGTTCGCTCTCCTGCACGACGTTCTCAGTGCCGGCAACATCGCGCATATCAAAGCCGGTCTCTTCGTCGTCGAAGTTCTGACGCATGTCGATCTCGTTGCCGTCCTTGTCCTGAACAACAACGTCCAGACCCAGAGACTGCAGTTCCTTCAGCATAACGCGGAAGGACTCGGGGATGCCGGGCTGCGGGATCGGCTCACCCTTAACGATGGCCTCGTAGGTCTTCACACGGCCCTCCACGTCGTCGGACTTGACGGTCAGGATCTCCTGCAGAGTGTAAGCAGCGCCGTAAGCTTCCAGTGCCCAGACTTCCATTTCGCCAAAGCGCTGGCCGCCGAACTGGGCCTTGCCGCCCAGAGGCTGCTGAGTGACCAGAGAGTAGGGGCCGGTAGAACGTGCATGGATCTTATCATCGACCAGGTGATGCAGCTTCAGGTAGTACATATAACCGACGGTAACGCGGTTATCGAACTTTTCGCCGGTGCGGCCATCGTAAACGGTGGTCTTGCCATCGCGGTCCAGCTCGATCTTGGAGAAGTCGATAATGTGTCCCTTCTCGCCCATGATCTTGGGGAGCTTCGTGGGATATGCAGGAGCATTCTCGCCATGCCACATCTCGCGGGCGGTATCAAAGGTATCGCCGATGTCGTTCTCACGAGCAGAGTCGAAGACGGGAGTCATGACCTTGATGCCGCATGCCTTGGCAGCGTAGCCCAGGTTGACTTCCAGCACCTGACCGATGTTCATACGGGAAGGAACGCCCAGGGGGTTCAGCACGATGTCCAGCGGGGTGCCGTCGGGCAGGTAAGGCATATCCTCCTGCGGCAGGATGCGGGAAACGACACCCTTGTTGCCGTGACGGCCTGCCATCTTATCGCCAACGCTGATCTTGCGCTTCTGGGCAATATAGCAGCGGACGACCTCGCGCACGCCGGGCTGCAGTTCGTCGCTGTTCTCCGGGGTGAACACCTTGACGTCCACAATGATGCCGTATGCACCATGGGGCACGCGCAGAGAAGTATCACGCACTTCGCGTGCCTTCTCGCCGAAGATGGCGCGCAGCAGGCGCTCCTCAGCGGTCAGCTCGGTCTCGCCCTTCGGGGTGACCTTACCGACCAGAATGTCGCCGCTCTTGACCTCAGCACCGATACGGATGATGCCGCGCTCGTCCAGATCCTTCAGTGCATCCTCAGAAACGTTGGGGATATCACGGGTGATCTCTTCGGGTCCCAGCTTGGTGTCGCGGCTCTCGGTCTCGTACTCTTCAATATGAATGGAGGTGTACACGTCCTCGCGCACGATCTTCTCGTTCAGCAGAACGGCATCCTCGTAGTTGTAGCCTTCCCAGGTCATGAAGCCGATCAGAGCGTTCTTACCCAGAGAAATTTCGCCGTTGCGCATTGCAGGGCCGTCGGCCAGCACCTGACCGGCCTTGACGCTCTCGCCGACCTCCACGATGGGACGCTGGTTGATGCAGGTGCCTGCGTTGGAGCGTGCGAACTTGACCAGAGGATAATCCTCCAGCTCGCCCTTGTTGTTGCGCACAACAACATGGTTGGCATCCATCTTCTCAACGATACCGTCATTCTTTGCCAGAACAGCGGTGCCGGAGTCGGTAGCAGCCTTGTACTCCATACCGGTAGCAACGATGGGCTGCTGGGTGACCATCAGAGGCACTGCCTGACGCTGCATGTTGGAACCCATCAGAGCACGGTTACAGTCATCGTTCTCCAGGAAGGGGATGCAGGCGGTAGCAACAGAGACCATCATTCGCGGAGAAACGTCCATGTAATCGACTTTCTCTGCATCAATTTCAAGGATCTCGTCGCGGCGGCGGGCAGACACACGGGGACGGATGAAGTGCTTGCCCTCATCCAGCGGCTCGTTGGCCTGTGCCACAACGTACTCGTCCTCGACATCAGCGGTCATATACTCGACCTCGTCGGTGACGACCTGTTCCTTCAGGTTGCCGTTCTCGTCATAGATTTTCTTGACCTTGCGGTACGGAGCTTCCACGAAGCCGTACTCGTTGATCTTGGCGTAAGATGCCAGATAGGAGATCAGACCGATGTTGGGGCCTTCAGGAGTCTCGATGGGGCACATACGGCCGTAGTGGCTGTAGTGAACGTCGCGGACCTCGAAACCTGCGCGGTCACGGCTCAGACCGCCGGGGCCCAGAGCAGACAGGCGGCGCTTGTGGGTCAGCTCAGCCAGCGGGTTGTTCTGATCCATGAACTGGGACAGCGGAGAAGAACCGAAGAACTCCTTGATGGCTGCCACCACCGGACGGATGTTGATGAGGGCCTGCGGGGTGATGACGCTCTGATCCTGGCTCTGCAGGGTCATGCGCTCACGGATGACGCGCTCCATGCGGGAGAAGCCGATGCGGAACTGGTTCTGCAGCAGCTCGCCCACGCTGCGGATGCGGCGGTTGCCCAGATGGTCGATATCATCGGTGGTGCCAATATTGTGGCCCAGACCGTTCAGGTAGTTGATGGAAGCCAGAATATCGGCGACCGTAACGGTGCGGCCGATCAGCTGGTCGTGGTTGCGGCGCAGCATCTCCTTCTGCTCTTCCACATCAGAGGTGGTGTCGAGGATCTTCTTGATCTCATCGAAGGAGCAGCGCTCGTTGATGCCGCACTCCTTCACGTCGAAGGAGAAGAAGCCCTGTGCATCCACACAGCCGTTGGTGATGACCTTGATCTTCCGGCTCTCTTCCTTCATGGGATCGTCGAGCTTCAGCACGACCAGATTCACACCGGCATTGTCAGCCTTCTCGGCCAGCTCGCGGGTGATCTTGGCACCAGCCTCGATCAGGATCTCGCCGGTCAGCGGAGCGACCACATTCTCAGCAGCCACCTGACCGGTGATGCGGCGTGCCAGAGACAGCTTCTTGTTCATCTTATAACGGCCGAAACGAGACAGGTCATAACGACGCGGGTCGAAGAACAGCATGTTGATCTGGCTGGTAGCAGACTCCACCGTGGGAGGCTCGCCGGGGCGCAGCTTGCGGTAGACTTCCAGCAGGCCCTCTTCCTGATTCTTGGTGGTATCCTTTTCCAGAGTAGCGAGGATGCGCTCATCGTCGCCAAAGAAGTTCAGGATGTCCTCGTTGGTGGACAGGCCCAGTGCACGGCACAGCACGGTGACAGGCAGCTTGCGGTTCTTATCGATACGGACATAGAACACATCGGAAGCATCGGTCTCGTACTCCAGCCATGCACCGCGGTTGGGGTTCATGGTGGCGCTGTACAGGTCGTTGCCCACCTTATCCTTGGCATCGCCGTAGAACACGCCGGGAGAACGGACCAGCTGGCTGACGATCGCACGCTCTGCACCGTTGATCACAAAGGTGCCGGCGTCGGTCATCAAGGGGAAGTCACCCATGAAGATCTCCTGGTCCTTCACCTCGCCGGTCTCCTTGTTCAGCAGACGGGCGGTGACGCGCAGGGGTGCTGCATAGGTCACGTCGCGCTCCTTGCACTCCTTGATGCTGTACTTCGGCTCCTTATCCAGGCGGAAGTCCACAAAGCTCAGTGCCAGATTGCCGGTGTAGTCCTCAATGGTGCCGATGTCGTGGAAGACCTCTTTCAGGCCCTCGTCCAGGAACCACTGGTAAGAGTTCTTCTGGACCTCGATCAGGTTCGGCATACTGATGACTTCGTCGATGTGGGAGAAGCTCATGCGCTCGGTTTTGCCGAGCTTTACGGGCTTGACTTTCATCATAAAATCAACCACTCCTTACTTTTATACTCTACGGGATGTCGTATACACGGGTCAAATTTGAGCAGACACACATAATTCGACCCGCGTCGAAGGGAACCTTTCGGCGTTTTTCACAAACTTTTTGGTTTGACCCGTCCAGCCGCCGCCTGCGTATTCCCCTTTTTGGCGCACTAGTCCATTATGTGATACTAATGCAGTATACACCCTAAAAGCCTTGCTGTCAAGCCATTTTTCAGATTTTTGCCAAAACAAATTTATTTTTTTCTTTCATTTTCGCACGCCCGGCAGCGTGTTGTGTTTTGCTGTTTTAGGGCTTGATTTTTTTATTTTGCACGTTCCTGTTCATAATCCCCTTGTGCAATTTGTCTATCTTTGCCCTTGTGTTTTGGCGTATTACTTTTACAGTCGGATATGCCCGTTTTCCCTTGCGGCCCTTTTTTGTGAAAAAGCAGCTCAGAAAAGCTCGCAGGCTTTTCTGAGCTGCAAATATAAAAATAATGTTTCCTCTAATATTGCCAGAGTGCAAGCGGCGGCAATTATAATCGTTCACTCATCCAGATAATCCCGCAGGCGTTTTGCACGGCTGGGATGCCGCAGCTTGCGCAGGGCCTTGGCTTCGATCTGCCGCACCCGCTCCCGGGTCACATTGAACTCCTTACCCAGCTCTTCCAGCGTGTGCGCCCGGCCATCCTCCAGCCCGAAGCGCAGTGCGATCACCCGCTCTTCCCTCGGTGTCAGGCTTTTGAGCACGCTGAACAGTTCCCGCCGCAGCAGCTGCCGCCCGGCTTCATCCACCGGGACGCCTGCATCCTCGTCCTGAATAAAATCTTCAAGGTGGGCATCCTCTTCCTCGCCCACCGGCGTTTCCAAGCTGATAGGGTCCTGCGCCAGCTGCAGCAATTCCCGCACACGGTCCGGCTCCATGTCCAGCTGAACAGCGATCTCTTCCGCGGTAGGCTCCCGGCCATTTTTCCGCAGCAGGTCACCCGTCGTCTTTTTGACCCGGTTGATGCTCTCCACAAGGTGCACCGGGATGCGGATGGTCCTCCCCTGATCCGCAATGGCGCGGGTGATGGACTGACGGATCCACCACGTGGCATAGGTGGAAAATTTGAAGCCGCGCTCCGGCTCAAACTTTTCCGCCGCCTTCATCAGACCGAGATTGCCTTCCTGAATGAGATCCAGAAACGGCAGGCCCCGCCCTGCATAGCGCTTTGCCACCGACACCACCAGCCGCAGGTTCGCTTCGCTGAGCTTCCGCCGGGCATCCTCGTCCCCGGCCTGCGCGGCACGGGCAAGCTCCGTTTCCTGCTCTGCCGTCAGCAGCGGCACCCGGCCGATCTCCTTCAAATAGGCCTTTACCGGGTCGTCCAGCGCCACCCCCTCTGCCGAAAGCTCATGTTCCAGCCTGCCGATCTGCGTTTCATCCAACGCAGGCAGGTCCTCTTCCTCTTCGGTCAGGTGCACGCCGCGGTCCTCCAGTGCCGTATACAGCTCATCCAGCTGCGCCACATCGTAATCCTGTTCGTCCATGGCACGGCTGATCTGCTCCGGTGTCAGGGCATGGTGGCGTGCCCGCGCGGCCAGTGTTCTGGCCAATTCCTCCGTTTGCGACAATTTCTGCATGGTTCCTGCTCCTTTCCTCTCCTGCTCCAGCCGGAGGGGAAAGCGGGGATCATTCTTCTACAGGCACATTTCCCTGCTTCTTTTCGCGCATCGACTGGAAGTAATCACTCAGTTCCTCATTGGACATATGCGCCGCCTTGCCTGCCATGGGCATCCCCCGGGCAATGCGGTCCAGATACAGCCGGATATCATCCGGCGTACAATTCACATCGCTGTATTGTGCCGCAAGATGGCTCAGTTCATTCAGCGCTTCTTCGCTTACAAAAGCGCGCAGCGTGGTCAGGCTGATCTCAATGCCCTCCTGTCGGCAGCGCAGCATGGCTTCAAACAGCTCCTTCTGCTGCGGCAGCACGAACTGTTCTGCGGTCAGCTGCCCCTGCACCAGATCGATATAGTGCGGCTCCCTCAGTATGGCCGCCAGCAGCCGCTGCTGTGCACTGGCAATGCCCAGCGCCTGACTGCCGCCCGCACTGTACGGCACGTTGATCTGATTCATCTCACCGGACTTGAGCGCCTGCTGCTTTTTCTCCCAGCGGTGCTTGCTGCCCGCCCTCTTCACGGCGGTCTCCAGCTGGGTCATGATAGCTGTTTTGGAGATGTTGGTCTCCTCAGCCAGACGCCCCGCATACACTTCCTGCTCGGTAGGGTTGGAGCGCTCTGCCAGCATATTCACAGCTTCCTTCACGTATTCCAGCCGCTGGGCATCCTGTGCCAGATCATACTGGCTGCGCAGACGGCCCAGCCGGAAGTCCAGTGCATTGCCCACACCATCCAGCAGGGCTTTGAATCGCTCTGCGCCATACTTTTTGATGTACTCGTCCGGGTCCTTTGCACCGGGGATCTGCAGCACGCCCACCTTTACCGGGCTGTTGCGGAACAGTTCCAGCGAGCGCAGCGTGGCCTTCTGGCCTGCTTCGTCCGAATCGTAGCTCAGGATCACCTCGTCAGCATACTCGCTGATGAGCCGCACCTGCTCCGGGGTCAGGGCCGTGCCGCAGGCACACACTGCTGTGTCGATGCCTGCCTGATGCATACTGATCACGTCCATGTAGCCCTCGCACAGCACGAACCGGCGCACCGCGCTGCGCTTTGCGATCTGCAGCGCAAACACCGTCTCTGATTTGTGGTACACCAGCGTTTCCGGGCTGTTGACATATTTCGGTTTGGAATCGTCCAGCACGCGCCCACCAAACGCAATGATGTTGCCGCGCAGGTCAAAGATGGGGGTCATCACCCGCTTCCAGAACAGGCAGTAGATGCGGCCGGACGCACTGCGCTTGAACAGGCCGCTGGCATCCAGCTCCTGCTGATTGTAGCCCTTATCACGCAGGAACTGATACAGCGCCTGTCCGTCGTTGGGCGCATAGCCCAGCCCGAACCGGACGATAGTCTTGTCGTCCAGACCGCGCCGCCGCCAGTAGGCACGGGCCTGACGGGCTTCCTCCACGGTGGAGTTCAGGCAGGCGTGGAAAAACCGTGCCGCCTCCTTGTTCATGGAGAGGATGCGGCTGCGCATCCGGCCTGTTTTGTCGTCCTCCTGCGGCTCCGGCATACCGGCCCGCGCTGCCAGCAACTTAACGGCCTCCGGGTAATCGATGCTGTTGATCTTTTTCGTAAAGGTAATGGCATCGCCGCCTGCGCCGCAGCCAAAGCAGTAAAAGCTCTGGGTGTCCGGGTAGACGTAGAATGAGGGCGTTTTTTCGCTGTGAAAGGGGCACAGGCCGCCATACAAACGTCCCTTGCGCTTGAGCTGCACATAGCTGCCCACCAGCTCCACAATGTCGGTGCGGCGGGTCAGTTCTTCAATGTATTCGTGTGGGATCATGGATCTTTCAAACGACCTTTCGGATTTATAGGACATGCCACTTCTGGGGCACAAACAATTCCTCAAAAGTGCGGATGGCAAATTCATCGCTCATGCCACTGATGTAATCAGTCACTGCACGTTCTCTGCCCTCCTGATAAGCCAGCTGGATGTAGAAGTTGGACATCCGGTCCACATGGTTCAGGTAGTAATCGTACAGTTCCCCGATCACCTTGTCCACCTTCTGCTCTTCCCGCTTGGCGGTCTTGTCCACGTACACGGTGGCGTACATGAAATCCCGCAGCGCAAGGAAGGCTTCGTTTTCCTCTGCGCCCACCTTCACATCCCCATCGCTGTTGGCAAGGATACTGTTGATCATAGTGGTGATGCGGGCAGATTTTGTCTGGCCCAGCACGGCGGTGCATTCCTTCGGCAGGGTGGCTGGGTCCAGCACACCGGCGCGCACCGCGTCCTCAATGTCATGGTTCACATAGGCGATCTGATCCGCCATGCGCACGATGCGCCCTTCCGGCGTTGCCGCCCAGGTGCCCTTTGTGTGGGTCACGATGCCGTTGCGCACCTCCCACGTCAGGTTCAGGCCCCGGCCGTCCTTTTCCAGCTTGTCCACCACACGCAGGCTCTGCATGTAGTGCTTGAAGCCGTCCGGGCACAGCTCATTCAGCGCGCGCTCCCCGGCATGGCCAAACGGCGTGTGGCCCAGATCATGGGCAAGGCTGATCGCTTCAGTCAGATCTTCGTTCAGCCGCAGAGCGCGGGCAATGGTCCGCGCGATCTGCGAGACCTCCAGCGTATGGGTCAGTCGGGTGCGGTACAGGTCTCCCTCCGGCGAGAGGAACACCTGCGTCTTTTGTTTGAGCCGTCGGAATGCCTTGCAGTGCAGCACCCGGTCACGGTCACGCTGGAACACCGGCCGGATCGGGTCCTGCTCTTCCGGCAGCATGCGGCCGCGGCTCTGGTCGCTGAAGGTAGCCCACGGCGCGAAGGTCATATGTTCGATCTCTTCTGTGCGCTGACGTACATCCATACAAAGTCGCTCTCCCTTTTTGTCGCCATTCCCCCTCTCTGTTTCGGCACAGCCGATCCCAATTGCTGCGTCTGCGGCAATTGTAGCACACCCGCTTTGTCGAAGGGGGAAAAAGCCTGTCGGTTCGCAAAATAATGCTTGCTTTTTTATTTTTGCTGCTGCCGGGTTCAGAACGGTGCGTAGAACGGGTCGGATACCGTCACCTGCGCGCTGCCGCGCGTCAGCTCCCGCAGCTGTTCCAGCAGCGGGCCTTCGGTGTGTTCCGGCATCTGCCAGCACAGGGTCACGCGATCCGTGAACTGCGGCGCGGTCTGTTTTGCTCCCGCCGCATCGATCAGCAGCGATGCACGCTCATAAAGGGAGTAATCCACTGTCACGCGCAGCTCCACCACGCTGCGCACCGTGACCACCTTGGCATTTTCCAGTGCACGGGCCGTAGCCGTGGTGTATGCACGCACCAAGCCGCCGGTGCCCAGCAGCACGCCGCCAAAGTAACGGGTCACCACCACGATCAGATCCGTCAGGCCGCTGTGCTGCAGCACCTCCAGCGCTGGTGTGCCCGCCGTCTTGGCCGGTTCACCATCATCTGAATAGCGTTCCCGGTTGCCTTCCCGCAGGCGGTAGGCATACACATTGTGGCGGGCGGTGCGGTTGGCCGCACGCACCTGTTCCAGAAATGCAACGGCAGCTTCCTCGCTGTCCGCAAATGACAGCGCCGCAATGAAGCGGCTCTTCTTTTCTTCGTATTCTCCTGTGGCCGTGCCATGGATGGTGCGGTAATCCTCCACTGTGGTTCCTCCTGCATGTTATTCAAAACAAGTATAACATAAATCGTCCGTTGTGCAACCACTGCCGCATACGTTTTTGTGTCAAGGCCAGCTCCCTGTACTGCTGCCCGCATGTCCTCTGCCAGAAAAAAGCGCAACAAAAAATCGGCCAAGCCTTGCGGCTCAGCCGATCTTTTGTTAGAAGAAAGCAGATGATCACTTCGTAAAGAGCTGGATCCACTGATGGCCCCAAGCGCTGGAGCTGTTGTAGTAGTAGCCAACACCCATTGCACGAGCTTCGGGATCCAGAATGTTTGCGCGATGGCCTTCGGAGTTCATCCAGGCATTCACGACTTCTTCAGGAGAAACGCTGCCCCATGCGGCATTCTCGCCAGCAGCGGCATCCGTCACGCCGTACTCGCTGAGAACAGTATACCACTTGGTACCATTGGGACGAACGTGAGAATTGACGGTTGCGATCTCTTCGGCGCGCTGCTGAGCAGCTGCGGTGAGCTTTGCATCGCCCATGACCAGGGGCTGCAGGCCGTACTTTGCACGCTCGGCATTGACCAGATTCAGAACTTCCTGACGGTAGTTGCTGGTGTAAGAGTTTTCGGGGCAAGAGAAGATCAGCACCCAGTAGTTGTTGTAAACACCGCCTTCATAGTGGCCCACGCTCATGGTGGTCACATCCGCATTCAGCATGCGCTCACGTGCGAAATCAATGTTCATCCACTGATCCACCGCTGCATCGGGGGTAGAAACGCCAGCTATGTAGTTTTCGCCAACGGACGCATCGTCGATACCATTCTCGGCGAAGATGGTAAAGTCGCGCTGGCCATTGGGACGAACGTAGGAATAAGAAGAGGCCAGTTCCTTAGCGCGCTCCTGAGCGGCACTATTGTGGTTGCTGTCGCCCAGCTGAACAGGCTTCAGGCCAGCCTTTGCGCGCTCGTTGTTTACGCGGCGCAGGAACTCATTCTGATAAGCTTCGTCCTGAAAGCTGATGTAGGAATTTTCTTCTTCGATGGAGGCAGAAACCGAAGCCTCAGCTGCGTTTGCAGTAACGGGCTTGAGAGATGCAGCACCAAAAACCACAGCCAGAGTCATAGCTGCTGCTGCGATATTTTTCAGGGTGCGCATCTCGATTTTCATAAGACATCCTCCGCAAGCTTTTGTATATAAAAGCTTTTTTGCATTCATGTGAATGCGTACTGTAACACATTTGCAACTCTTCCGTTTCAAATATGTTACTATTGTGCAACAAGAGTATCACAATAGCATCTCATCGTCAAGGGGTTTCTGTTGATTTTTTGAGAGAAAATGCAAAGAAATCAAAATTTCCCGTTCTGAAATCGTTTCACAAGCGCAACAAGTTCATCCAAGATACCGTAAATTTGTTACGTCCGTGTTGCGCTTCACCGTTTTTAGGATTGTTTCGTCACACTTAACGTGTTGCATTTTATTTTTCTACACCTTTTCTGCAGTATTTTTCATGCATTTTTCTGTATACTCATTCACTTGTATGCATATTTCAAAGTGTAACAGACTTTTGTGTGCGCTTTTCCGTTCCACTTCCCTCCCATCCCGCAGCCCTTTTCTGGGCTGCAGCCGGCCTTTGGCTGTACTTTCTGCAACAAAAAACAGCACAGGCAGCCTTTTCAGGGCCATCTGTGCTGTGCCGTATTCCTTACATAAAAAGAAGAGCGGCTCCGAAGAGCCGCCCTCCCACAATTCAGGCTATGCTATAAAAAGATCTCGCGTCAGTCGATCACTGAGCAGCCTTTGCTGCCTCGATCTGCTTGATCAGCTCGGGCACGACCTTGAACAGATCGCCCACGATGCCGTAGTCAGCCACGCCGAAGATGGGAGCACCCTCGTTCTTGTTGACAGCGATGATGCACTCGGAGTCCTGCATACCAGCGGTGTGCTGGATAGCGCCGGAGATGCCCAGAGCAACATAGATCTTGGGATGCACGGTCTTGCCGGTCTGGCCAACCTGATGGTCAGCAGTCATCCAGCCTGCATCGGTGACGGCACGGGAAGCGCCCACAACGCCGCCGCCCAAAGCGGCAGCCAGCTGCTCAGCCAGCTCAATGCCCTTGTTGACATCCTTGCTGATGCCGCGGCCAACAGAGACGATCACGTCTGCGCCGATCAGATCGACCAGCTTTTCAGCGGCCTTCTCAACGCTCAGGACCTCGGTCTTGATGTCCTCAGCAGCCAGAGCGAATGCGGGCTTCACGATCTGGCAGGCATCAGCCTTGGCCTGATTGAAGGGAGCCTTCTTCATAACGCCGGGACGCACGGTGGACATCTGCGGACGGAAGCGGGGGCAGATGATGGTAGCCATCAGATGGCCGCCGAATGCGGGACGGGTCATCTTCAGGTTGCGGTCTTCCATATCGAACTTCTGCTTGGACAGGTCGATGGTGGAGCTCTCCTTCAGGAAATCGATGTACTTTGCAGTGTCGATGTCCAGATGGGTAGCATCAGCGGTCAGGCCGGTGTGCA
>OOAT01000699.1_pt1 | contig 18581 bp, 14 predicted proteins | sample 1671441 | NCBI WGS metagenome assembly OOAT01 (sample SAMN06348157, study PRJEB24527) | human gut metagenome | biome: human gut; feature: ankylosing spondylitis patient; material: feces | host: Homo sapiens | place: China | collected 2015-10 | reverse complement strand
ACCGTCTCCACTTATTCCATTCTCCCCAGCATAGCTGGGGGATTAGACTTTTCATCAAAAGGATCTGTCTCAGGACGAACCGGTTCCCGGGATATCCGATGATCCTTTCCGGTCTTTTTAGCGCAAGAAAACCAAACAGCCATCACAGCCATTTGGTTTTCTTAAAATTACTTCTTCTTTTTTACTTCTTAGATCCTTCTGTTCTCATGGATTCCCAGCACTACTGCACAGACTGCTGCGATCACAAGTCCGATCCAGAAGATGAATGCGTCTGCAGCACAGTGCTTTTCCGTGACGAACAGCAGGACACCTATCAGGATATATACTGCAAACAGTATGACTTCCACTACAATGTATAATTTCTTATTCGGTTTCGTGTTTTCCATGTCTGTTTTCCTCCTTAGGCTTCTTCTGACTCATCACGGAGCTTCTTCACACGTACTACGGTATAACCCAGGATTACAAGGAGCCATACAATGGGGATCCAGTGGAAACCACATTCACCAAACGGTATATGGCTGTCACTGTCCGTACCATTCTCAACGCTGTCGCTGTCTGCATGGATGCTCCCCTCTTCCTGTATGCCATCTGCATCACTTCCGTCTGCATCGCTGCCATCTGCATCACCTGTCAGGCTGCTTTCATCCGCAGCATCGTTCAGGCTGTCATCCTCTGCCGGATCCTTCTGCCCGGCATTACTGTTGCCGGTACTGTTTCCTTTATTTCCTTTATGGGCATTATTTCCGGAATCATTGCCGGCTGTATTACCTGCATCTGGTGTATTACCTGTGTTACCTGTACTTCCGGAATTGTTATTGGAGTTATCTCCGCCGTTATTGCCGCCGTTGTCTCCACCGTTGTTTCCAGAGTTGTCTCCACCGTTGTTTCCAGAGTTGTCTCCGCCGTTGTTTCCAGAGTTGCCTCCGCCGTTGTTACCGCCGTTTCCTCCATTGCCATTGTTGGAGCCGCCGCCATTTCCGCCGGGTCTGTTACCGTTACTGCCGGAGCTGCCGCCGTTTCCATTGTTTCCGCTGTTGGAGCCACCGCCGTTTCCGCCGTTTCCTCCATTGCCGTTGTTGGAGTTACCGCCATTTCCGCCGTTTCCTCCGGTGCCGTTGTTGGAGCCACCGCCATTTCCGCCGTTGCCTCCGGTGCTGTTATTGGAGCCACCACCATTTCCACCGTTTCCTCCGGTGGTTTCGCCTGAGTTACCGCCATTTCCGCCGTTTCCTCCGGTGCCGTTGTTGGAGTCTCCGCCATTTCCGCCGTTGCCGCCACTGCTGGTGCCGCCGTTGTTATTATTTTCCCCTGTGGAGCCGCTGCCGCCGTTTCCTCCGTTTCCACCGTTGCCGTTGTTGGAGTTTCCGCCGTCTCCGCCATTTCCACCCGATGTTGTACCACCGTTATTATCGGTCTTTCCGGGCTGTGTGGTCTCGGTTCCCGTACCGCCGTTACCGCCGTTGCCGCCGGGATTCGTATTATCTCCTGTTGCGTTTCCGCCGTTTCCTGCATCACCGCCTTCGACGGTTCCGCCAGAATTGATGGTGATGGTCTTATCGCCTGCGCTGATTCCGGTTCCACCGTTTCCGCCATTACCAGGAGTACCGGTTGCGGAATCTCCGCCTTTACCGCCGTTGCCGCCGGTTACCGTTCCATTGACCGTCGGAGTGATCTTGCCGTTACCGTCGATACCGGCTCCGCCGTTTCCTCCATCTTTGCCTTCTGTGCCATCTGCACCGTTACCCCCGATCACATTTGCATTGCTTCCGATGATAAGTCCGGCATCTGCTGTATCACCACTGGCTCCTATACCGGGTGCTCCATCCGGATGTTTAGCAGAACCGTCTCCACCCTTGATCGTACCGTTGACAATCTCCAGCTTTGTTCCGGGATGTTCATTTATACTTCCATCCTTCACAAAATCAAGTCCGGGCTTCGCTGCATTATTATCATCTGCCTTGTCACCTGTGATGGTATGTCCGCCAAGGTCAATCTTGACCTCACCCCAGGTATCAGGGATTTCAACTGTGTGGTCGATGTCTTTCTTCACAATTACCTTGTAGTTGCCGTCATCATCCACTACAACCTGTACATTGGAGTTTTCTGCTTTTTCCGTTCTGTCCGTAGCATTATTGCCTGTTGTATCACCGGCACCTCTGTCCTCGAACTGCTTTGCGATATCCTTTGCATCCACGAGGGCTGTTTTGCCGTTGACAGAACCATATTTCTTATGACTGATCTGATATGGTGTTGCTTTCTTCAGACCCGTGATGGTTGCTTTTCCATCTCCATCCGTCAGTATGGTTAATACCTTACCTGTCGGGGTTCCCTGGGCATCCAGCTCCTGATACTCATAAGTCTCATTTGCTCTTCCCTTGAAAGTCAGTGTATGTGCTGTCTTTCCAGTGATCACAGGATTATCATCCGTGATCTCTACTGTAACGCTGACTTTGACACTGCCTGGGATCTCGAAGGTCAGTGCATCCGGATGGATTCCAGCCGTGCTCTGCTGTAAGGCAGAAAGCTTGTCCTGATCTACCGTTACCGTATTAGTGATGTCTGCGCCCTTCTTATCGTATGCCTTGACATTGGCAAGCTTCTTTGCTTCCGTTTCTGTCAGGCTGCTTACTTTCTCGATACGGATGGAGAAATTATCTGCTGCGATGGTATTTCCATCCTGTCCGGGAACCACATTGCTGTCTGCACGGTACACTGGAACCAGTGTCACACTGGCTGTAATCTCCGTCTCTGCGGTATATACCTTATCTGCATGGTTTTCCTCAGTCCATGCAAAGAACTTTTCATCTGCCTTTGCCTGCGCATCGGTCTTTTCCTGCATCTTGCCAAAGTAGTCTTTGGTTATTTTACCATTTGCTGCTACTTTGCAGGGATCTGCTGCATTCAGCGGATTCTGCTTCTGGTCTTTGAAGAGGATCACGAAGAAGATTTTACCATCCTGGCCGTTATTACCATCCTGGTTTCCTCCATTGACCGTTTCCTCAGTACCTTTACCACCGGAGCCGCCGTTTCCGTTGTTTCCTCCATTGTTGGAGTTACCACCGTTTCCTCCGTTTCCTCCGGTCGTTGTTCCGCCATTCGTATTGTTCGTCTCTCCAATGGAGCCGGAACCACCATTTCCTCCGGTTCCTCCATTGCCCTTTTCGGAACTGCCGCCATTTCCTGCATCTCCACCGGTAATGGTGCCGCCGTTGTTATCGATCTTTCCGCTGCCGCTGCTGACACCGGAGCCTCCATTTCCACCGGAGCCACCGGGATTGGTATTGTTCTCACCGGTTGCATTTCCACCGTTTCCGGCATTTCCACCGGTGATGGTTCCTCCGTTAATGACTACATCTTTATCGGTCTTGATACCGGAACCGCCATTTCCGCCGTTACCCGGAGTACCTGTTGCGGAATCAGAACCCTTACCGCCGTTTCCGCCTGAGACAGAGCCTCCGTTTACGGTCGTGCCGATGGTTCCTTCGATACCGGAACCGCCGTTTCCTCCGTTACTTCCGTTCTCACCATCTGCACCATTGCCGCCCTTGATGACTGCATTTGCGCCTACGGTGATACCAGCCTGTGACGGCTTGCTGCCCGCAGTTTCCCCTACACCGGCTGCGCCATCGGGATGTGCCGCTGATCCGCTGCCACCCTGGATCGTACCGTTTACGATCTCCAGATTCGTTCCGGGATGTTCTGTCGCTGTATCATCCTTCTTAAATACCAGTCCGGGCTTTGCTTCATTAGAAGCATCTGCATTGTTTCCGGTGATGGTATGTCCACCCAGGTCGATCTTCACATTCTCCCAGGTATCCGGGATTTCCACGCTGTGGTTGATATCCTTCTTGACAATCACTTTGTAATTGCCGTCATCATCTACTACTACCTTGGCATTCGGGTTTTCTGCCTTTTCATCTTTGCCCTTTTCCCCATTCGTCTTAGTATCACCCTGTTTATCTTCAAACTGTTTTGCAATGTCTTCTGCATCAACAAGAGCAGTTTTGCCTGTTGTGGAGCCAAGGACATCTCCATCAATCTTATACTCGGTTCCCTTCTCAAGCCCTGTGATCCGGTAGATGCCGTTTGCTGTCTCTTCAATCGCTGCCCCCGCTACCACTGCGCCTGCCTTGCTGTATACTTTGTATTCTGCTGCACCATTTGGCACACCTTCAAAGGTCAGGGTATAGGCTGTCTTGCCGGTCACAACAGGGATCTCATTGGTCACTGTAACAGTCACCTCTACGAAAGCATCGTCATACCTGAAGGTCAGCTGGAAGTCTCCTTCTCTCTGCACTGCATCTATTCCTTCCACAGAAATGAGGTTCGTGACATCCTTACCCTTTGCATCATACGCTTCTGCTTTGGCACGCTTGACTGCCTCCGCATTATTAAATTTTCCATTTTTGACCGAATTCAGATGGATCTTGAAATCGTTGGCTGCAATGGTATTTCCATTTGGGGAAACCCCACTGGCCTTCTCCCGGAATACCGCATGCAGGTCTGTATCCGCACTGATCTCAACCTGATCGGTATAAACCTTTCCTGCTGCATCCTTCCATGCCATAAACTGGTATCCCGGCAGGACTGCAGCTGCCGCCATTTTCGCATAGGCTGCCTTATCCAGCTTTCCGCCATCCATGACCACCTCAGTGCCGAGCTTCTTTTCCGGGCTGACTTCTTTATTCCAGAATGTCACGGTACACGATGGAACCAGGGTGACATCAATGGTCGTTGCCTCCCTGATCGTACTGCCCGCATCCCCATTCGTATAAGCAATGATCCTGTTATTCTGATCTTTTACTGCTTCCACCATTGAAGTAACGTCTTTTGTGTTCGCAAGAATGCTTTTTAATATATTGCTGCCTTCCACATTGATCTTAAAGTGTACGGTCTGGTCATTTTCTGGTACCACTAACTGGTATTCATGATCAAATCCGGAGGAAGCAGCTGCCTTGGTGATCCAGTTTCTCACAGGCGTTCCGTAGGCTGTATCCAGCGTTCCACCCTTGATACGGATTGTCAGCATCTGACCTGCAACAAAGCTTACGTTCAGATAACTTGGCTGTGTGACCGCCAGTGTACTGCCCTTCCAGCTTCCTGCGTCCTCACTGAAGTTTACTGCTCCCAGATCTGTCGTATTATCATGAGAGAGCCATTTTGCTGTAAATGAAGGATTCTGTAAACTTCCATCCGGTGAAAATTTCAGATTGTCAAGCGTCGTCTGATCCGGGACAATGATACGGATATTGCTCGCACTCTGTGTGTTCGCTTCCAGTCCTGCCGGAATCGTATTAGTATCCATGGAGCCTCCGGAAACATGGATATGCACGACGTGAGACTTTTCATAAGACGCTTCCAGATCGTAAGATGCGGATGTGGAAGTGAACTTATAGGTATAGCTCTTATCCGTCCAATCAAAGCCTGCCTTCAGGTCTGTGGTACTTCCTGTCTCTGCCAGCTTCGTAAGTATATCAAAGGTTTCATCCTCCGTGATGCCTAAATCTGCTTCCGTAGGGTTCGGGTCTGATGGGTTCATGGCAGGGAACTTCAATGTGACTTCCACATTCTTAAATACTTCCACTTTGCCGTTCTGACTGCTTACCGTGATGTCTTTACTCTTCTGTTCGTCAAAATAAGTCGCTGTAAATTCCGGTGTCGTCACAGCGGAGCCAGCCGCTGATGTCACCTGAATGGTTGTCCTGTCATGGGTTACGGTGGAACCGGAACTGCTTCCGCCGTTCACCTTACCAACATAATAGATCAGGTCGCCATCTACCGGCTTCTTAACAGTTACCGTGATGATACCAGTATTCGGATCCTTTGATTTATCAAATTCAGAAGCATCCAGCATCTGTGGATCTCCCTGTGCGTCCACGCCCATGGATACCCACACCTTATCTACATCAATGGAATAATCCTCTCTCGGCTTAATGGTCACCGTGTAAGGGGTAAGCTGATGATAGGGATTATTCGGCTGTGTCTGTGGTTTCACCAGTTCAGCCGGAAATTCCGGGGAACCAATTGATGCCAGTGCTGCCACTCCGTTACGTTCCTCCCAGTTTAATACAGCGGAGTATTCGCCAAGGTAAAAGGTCTGGTTATTCTTCGTTGCGGTGTAGTTATAAGTTGCACCATTCTTCACAGCAGTGAAGGTATCTCCAACAGCTTTTAATGTGACACTCACCTGGCTGTCACCTAAGGTAGTATCGTTGCTTGTATCTACCGCCTTGACTGTATAATCTGCTTTGGATGTAATCACATAGCCGTCCACCGTGATCTTTCGTTCATTCGCATCCGTGTTGCTTACCGTAACCACACCACTGCGGAGTGTAATCGCACCGGTATCACTTACATCAATGTTCGTCTCATTGCTATCTGCATGAACGGTGTTCCCGTTCATTTCCTTAATAGAACTGCTGTTGTACAAGAGCATATTATCTACAGAAGTAAGGCCACTATTTTTTAACAATACAACCGTTTCATCCTGCCCAACCTTTTCTAAGGCTGTAGCTGGTGTCATATACGACTCTTTATCAGCGCTGTCACTCCCCAAAATCTTAGCTTGATAATCCAAACTATTATTATTAGGATTGACACCTGCTGCTGCAGATGCTCGATGCAAATAAGAATTTTCTATTAAATTTTTAGCAAACTGAATCGTATTTGGGGCAGTAGTGCTTTCCCAAATATCAGCATCTGCCAAAATCATGATATTTCCCCATTTGCTTCCATCAGCTCTTGTGCCAGCCATCATATCCTCGCAAAATGAATAGTACTGACCATTCGTTGCTCTTGCTTTGAACAACGTTGTAGATAGAATGCCGGCATCAAGCAAAATAGGTGATGAAAAGAATACCCGCCATGGTGCAATCCCTGATGTTAAGTCATTCGACATAACTTGCATGTCAGAAGTAGAGGGGATTCCTACTGCACTTCCATTAATCTCACTAACAATTTGGAATCCAGCCCCTAATTTTCGTGCTATATTTGTAGCTACTGGATTAGTAGTTCTCCAAAATGGATTGGCTCTTTCCGCATCTTCAGCCTGTATAATAATGCGACCACCATTATTAATATATTCTGCTAAAATCTCATATTCTGCTTCATCAAAATCATGAGTCGAACCATAATAGTTTGGATATGGAGTGCATAACATTATAAGATCATACTGCATTATATCAGATATATCTGTAATTTTATAAGAGCTTGCAGGTGTTCCACAAATTTTATCAACTTTTGCTCCTGCCTGTTCAAACCTAATAGGCTGGTATGTAGCTATATTAGGATATCCCACCTGTGCGAAATATTGTACCTGATCAAAGAAAAGAAACTTTGGTTGCGCATATCGCAATATAATCTGGTCATATAGCAATATAGTTTCACATGTAGTTTCATCACTTGTAAAATTATTTACATCACTATCTGTAATTGCATAACGACCTCCATGAATCAATGCTTTAGGTTCTGTTTTTGTAATATCACCCAAATAACTTATGCCAATTTTCTGAACTGTATTTGCATTCAATCGTACTTTTGATCCGTCTGCGACTACAAGATTACGTGCTTTACCATTGCTATTGTTATTGATAATCTGTGGAGACACAACTGGTATTTTGTCATTATATCCAAGATCAAGCAGAGCACCATTTTGTACACACACCGCTCCCTGGTCATCTACCGTATTTCCGGTGATCGTAACATTATTCAATGTCAGGTGTCCGCCATCCTGGACATTGAACAGCGTATTGGTTCCACCTGTCAGTAAACCATTGCTGACCGTTATGGTCTGTCCGCTGCGCACATTTATCGTTTTTCCCGGTTTGATCGGTACGCCCACTTTGAAATTAATTTCAATATAATCTTCCGTTAAAAGACTTTCATCAGGCCATGTAGCCAGATCATCCAGAAGTCCTGCACTACGTACCAGAGACGGTGAAACAATTACCTTTCTGGTAAAAATAGTGATTCCTTCCGGGATTACAAAAGTATCCTCCGTCTGATCCGTGTTGTCTGTATTGTCATTTTCTTCTTTCTTATCTTCTACATTACCACTTTCTGTATTGTTATCTTCGGTATTTTTGTTTTCTGTTTTATCATCTGCATTTTCAGCAGAGCTGTCCATACTCCGGGTAGCGCCAAGTACTTTTTCACTCTGGTCTCCATCCGTCTGATCCGGATCGGAAGCATCCGCATCACCTGTATTATTCTCAGAATCCGGATTCTCTTCCAGCAGATCGAGAACAAATGTCACCTTGTACTCTCCTGAAAGCATAATGTCAAAATTTCCATCATCCTTTATATTCAGTTTGTACTTATTTTCATCATAAACAAGTCCTGCCGCAAGGTCATAGTCTTCCTGCCCCTGCTCCAGGTAGAGTTCCGGAACTTCAAACTCCCCGGTTTCTTCCACGGCTGCTTTCACAGTAACCGTTCTCTGAAATGTGATGACCTGATTTTCCTGCGTGTCATCCTGTCCATTTTCCTGTGTTCCTTCTGTTGTCACAGGCGTAAGGGAATAGGTCACTTCGTAGGAGCCGATCTTGTTAATATCGAAACCACCAAGTTCTACTACTTCCAGTGTATATTTTACATCATCATAAACAATTTCATCTGTCAGGTCGTAGTCTTCTTCTCCCTGTGTCAGCACCAGTTCCCGTGCTACATACACGGGTTCTTTGTCCTCAGAAGCCTGTACTACATGAACCATTCTTTTAAAGGTGATGACCTGCTTTTCCTGTGTATCACCGGTATTGGTGTCATCCCCCTCTGTTACATCAACGGCTTCCGCATCCATGGGCTCTGACTGATAGCTCATATCTACACCCGTTCTCGGCCTGGATACACCCAGTACACCGGTATCTCCGGTATTCTCCTCACTCTGTACTGCATCCTCTCCGCTGACCGCATCTGCAGTATCTTCTGCATTGCTGCTGTCGGAACTCGTATCTCCCTGTCCGGCATCCGTGCTGTCTCCTGCATTGCTGCTGTCAGAGTTCGTATCTCCCTGTCCGGCATCCATGCTGTCTTCTGCATTGCTGCTGTCAGAACCCGTATCTCCCTGTCCGGCATCCGCACTGTCTCCTGTATTGCTGCTGTCGGAACTGTCGGATCCGTTATCAGAACCCGCATTATCAGAGTTATCGCCGGTCTGGGTGTTATCCCCTCCCTGATTGTCTCCACTGTTCTGGTCTTTGTTTTCATTATCCGAATTGGAAGCATCCCCCGAATCTCCCGGCTCCAACGTTCCATCATCCTTGGAAGTCAGGGAATAGGTTACCTCATAGTCTCCCACGGTATTGACATCAAATCCGCCATCATTCACTACAGCCAGTTCATACATGCTGCTGTCATAGGTAATGTCTTTCATCAGATCATAGTCTGTGGCTCCCTGCGTGATGGTAAGCTCCGGTGCATCATACAGTGCACTTTCCCCATTACTTCCTTCTAAAGCATCCACAAGATTGATGGATCCGATTACCAGCACTGCCGACAGGATTCCGGCAAGCCATCGTTTCGTCTTTCCTTTACGCTTTTTCATACGTTCTCTCCTTTTGCATCGTATTCATTAAAATCTATGTAAAATCAACAGATACCTTTGCGTACCTGAAAATGTTCCGTCAGTTCTTTTAAGATCTGTGCCTGATTTGCCAGTTCCGAGGATGCGGCTGCATTCTGCTCGGATACGGCAGAACTGTTCAGTTCCTCCCTGAGGGGTCTTGATCCATTGTTTTCCTTTTTCATCGGTTTCTCCTTCTTATCCTTATTTATTCTTCCAGGAAGTTCCTTTTTCCGTTTTCCTCAAGGAAGGTGAGAAGCTTCCCATAGCTGAGAGGCGGTGCGATGAGATACCCCTGCAGGTAATCACATCCCCAGGATGCCAGGGTTCTCGCTTGGTCCAGTGTCTCAATTCCTTCTGCCGTGACCTGGATGTTATGACGGTGTGCAATACGGATTATCTCTTCGACCAGATCCTCTGCCATCCTGCTTCCCTCCGTTCCCCAGACCAGTTCCTTATCGAGCTTCAGGGTCTGGAACGGGATCTGGGACAGCCGAAGCAGGTTGCTCTCCCCTTTGCCGAAGTCATCTAACGCCAGCCGGATCCCCTGGCTGCTCAGCTGTTCCACCATGCAGCTGAAATTCTCTGCATTCCTGACCTTGCACATCTCGGTGATCTCCATGCAGACCTCACTTCTTGATACTTCATACTTTCTGAGTATCTGCATGATGTTAGGTACGGTCTCCGGAACCTCACAGACCTCCGGGGATAAGTTGATGTTGATCCTCTTAAGTCCGTAGGCTCTCAGCTCCGGGATCCTTCTGCAGGCTTCCCGGAACACCCATCTGTCGATCTCAGCGATCCATCCTTCTTCTTCCGCTTTTGCTGCAAGCTGATCCATGTTGTAGTAATTGCCGTTTTTATCCTTCAGACGGAACAGGGCTTCCGCTCCCCAGATCCTCTTTTTCTCCACGTTGTAAAATGGCTGGAAAAAGCACTCCTTTTCCCCATGGAATGCCTTTTCGCCGATACAGCCATCCTCCTTCAACAGTTCCATGCCGTTCTCCTTATTTCTCATGTTGGTATTTTTCTTTTGTACGAAAGCTCCGGGCAGATTCCCGAATGGTCACTTTACCGATGACAGCCGGAACTGTGCGAGAACCTTCCCGGTAATCTCCCGCCTGCGGAATGCTCCAAGCTCTCTGCTGTCTTCTGACCTCGGGCGGTTATCCCCCAGACAGAAGTAGCATCCTTCCGGTACGGTATAGGGCAAGGTGATCCAGTCATCCCTGTCCTGTTCCCCGAACAGGATTTCCGTTTCCGCTGCCCGTTCCCCATTTCTGGTCAGGTGTCCCAGGTCATCCAGATCGATCACATCTCCCGGCTTGCCTGCAATGCGCTTTACAATGTCCCGTTCCAGATCCTGCCTGTGGATGACCACCACATCTCCATAATCCGGCTCCCGAAAGAGCCGTCTCTGGTACAGAAACAGATCTCCATCCCGGTAAGCGGGGCGCATGGATCTGCCATGTACCATGCCGATGCCAAACATCCAGTAGAGCAGTACAAGTACCACGCCCAGGTGTGCACCGATGATCAGAAGCTCCATCCTGCGCTGTTTTCGTTTCTGCAGTTTCCGTTTCTTAAACTCCAGTTCAAATTCCAGCTCAGTCATGCGGTACTCCTGCACTTTCCAAAGAGTCTGTCCGCACCCCGTTTTCCGGGTCAAAGTCCAGTATCACATTGATGATCTGCCGGAAGTCCTGTAACTCCCTCCGCAGCTGCTCTGCCCGATTGTTTACCCCTTCCGCTTCCTCTTCTGCCTGCGCAAGGATTTCTGCTTTCTCTGCCTCCAGCCCCTCCTGGAACTCTTTCTTTATCTGCTCCAGCTCCGCTTCTTTCTGCGACTCCATTTTTAACAGGGCAGCTTCCCGTTCCTTCATCTGCTGTTCCCGCAGATGGTAAGCGGAAAGCTCGGTTTCCCGTTCAATGGCATTTTCCGAAATCCTGCTCAGCTTTTCTGCCAGCTCCTCATATTTCTTCTGCATGGTATTCTGCTGTTCCATCATCCGCTGGTTTTCCGATTCCAGGGAGTCCACCTTCATCAGAAGCTCTGCCATCTGCGTGGTCAGTGCTTCCTTTTCTTTCACCAGTCTCTGGTTCTTCTGGAGCAGGACACGGTGTTCTTCCTTCTTCTCTGTCTCCATCGACCGGATGAGCGTCTGCAGCAGTTCGCAGGTAGCTTCCTTGTCATAACCACGGAATGCTGTTTTCATCGAATCCAGCTGATCCATCAGGGTCTTTTCATTCACGGTCTCCACTGCTTCTTCCCCTGCCTGTACTCTGGCAGTCTTTCTGGTTTCCTCACTCATTCTGGTTTCCTTTCCGTTTTATCCTTAAGTATCTATTTTCATTCCTTACAGACAGCGTTCTGTCCTTTTGATAATGTTTCCATTCCTTGCATCCAGGATGATATCGTAAGAAGTCAGGTCGGCATACGCTTTCAGAAGGTACACCGGAATTCCTTCTTCATAGGAAAAAGCAGGAAAAACCCATAAATGGATCTTTTCTACCCGGGGTAACTCTCTGCCGGCAATCTGCATTGCCGCTTCTCTGCTGATCCTGTTCAGATGTTCCTTTCCTTCCATACGCATCATCACGTCTTTCGTTTTGTACTGAATTTCGTTACAAAATGTTTGCCCCCCCCCGAAAAAATCCGGGAAGGGGAACATTTTAAAGGAGAATTCTGTTACACAATTCTTTTACACACATTATTCATAACGGAGGGCTGTTACTGTGGACTGCCACTGAGCGAACGATCTGCTCCATGCAAAGACAAGCTGCCGAATATTGGGGACAAAATTGTATGCGGGCAATATTTCCGGTCAATACCACATAATCTGCATTATGTGGTAGAAGCAGACAGGGATTGTCTTATGCAAAACGCCTTAAAAATACGTTTTATACAGTGAACGTATTGTGAAAATAGATCCTTTACGGATTCTGTATCAGATCTGCACAATTTTCTGCGAAAAAAGTCGAATTATATCATTGACATACAAATTTATTTTTGGTATATATGAATCGCAGAGAGAAATTATAGTACTTTTGGACAATGTTTCCAGGTAAGGAAACATACCATTATGTATAGACACAGCTTTTGGATACGATTCCTACCACATAATGCAGATTATGTGGTATTTTTGTTTTTCTGCCCCGATTTTTCTCACATCTGCTCTAATTCTTCTCTTATTCCGCTCTGATTCAGACCTGATCGGTAAGCTTATGTTACTAATCCCAGCACCTGCATCCGTCTTCCATGGTTCTTAACAGTGGTCATGGTATAGATCCTGGTCGTGTTGACATTGCTGTGTCCCAGTATATCCGCCAGGTAAAAAAGATCCTTCCATTTTTCCCAGAACACCCTGGCAAAAAGGTGGCGGAGATTATGGGGGAATACCTTATCCGGACAGATTCCGGCTGCGGCACCGATGGCTTTCATCTGCGACCAGATATTACTGCGGTCCAGTGGATTCCCGAAGCGGCTGACGAACACACTTCCCTTACAGATCCCTTTTTTTCTGCAGTATTTGAGCAGCTTCTCCCTCAGCTCTTTCACCAGATACACCTGTCTTTTCTTTCCCTTGCAGGAAACCTCTGTTTTCCCGCTTTTCACAGCGGCTACGGTGATATATTTCAATTCACTGATCCGGATCCCGGTCGCTCCGATGGTCTCCATGATGAGTGCGGTCTGCTCCCGTCCCATCCGGTAAGCCTTTTCGATCAGCTTTTTGTATTCTGCCCTGCTCATTTCCTTTTCTGTGGAACGGAACATCTGCTTCTGTACCTTTACCGTCTTCACCCGGCTCTGCGTTTCTCCCATAAAGTCCAGAAATCCATTCAGGGCTACCAGCATGCTGTTTGCACTGCTCGTTTTGTAATGCTCCTGCAGCCATGCCTTGTAGGCGATCACTTTTTCCTTGGTAATGCTCCGGTTTTCTCCCATCCACTGCAGGAAGGTACGGATATCCCGCAGATATTTGTCAATGGTGGCGATGCTTTTTTCCCGATCCGCCAGATATCCCCTGTACTGCTTCAGTGTCTCTTCTCCGATTTCTGTCATTTTCACCAGTCTCCTTCCGTCCGGTTCTACCCGGGTCTTCCTGTCCACATTATGGTATACCGGATGGTGGATTCCTATCCTTTTTCCAGCAATAACGAGTTTGCCTGCGGACTCTTTGCGCATGAGCAGTGTTCAAAGCAAAACAACCTGTACACTCCTTAGAGTGCACAGGTTGTTCCTGTCTGCGTTCTGTCATGCTGTTTTATTCCGGGGAATGGAGCGGGAAGATCCTGCTCACGGTGCCATCCAGGCACACCGCTTCCCCACGGAAGCTAAGCGGTACCGGGTGGCTGCTCCTGTTATTGACGGTCAGCGCATTCTTCGTTACCTTGATATCCAGGGTGCTTTTCCGGTAACAGATGCGGAATTTCACGCTTTCCCACGTTTCGGGAAGGCAGGGATCGATCCGCAGGGCATCTTCCTCGATCCGTACCCCGCAGAAGCCCTCTACCACACACTGCCAGATGCCGCCCATGCAGGCTGCATAGATTCCTGCCGGTGCATTCTCTCCATCGGAGCTCAGATCCACATCGCAGCACTGGCGGAACAGCTCATAGGCTTCCTGTGTCCTTCCCAAGGAAGCTGCCATCAGGGAATGGGTGGCAAAGCTGTAGGACGCTTCATGGAGCGTATGTTTTTCATAAAACTCATAGTTTTTCTCCCGTGCCTGCCTGCGCTGTGTCCCAGCGGCTTCTTCCGGGAGTTCCGGGAACAGCTGCAGCAGCAGGACGAGGTCTGCCTGTTTATGCACCCGGAAGCTCTCAAGCTCCAAAACGGTATGTTCCTTCCGTATTTCGGCGGCTGCGTTTTTTCCAAAGCTCTTGTAGTAGCTAAGATCCATCTCCTGCAGCTTCCCGTAACCGGCAAACTGGGGAAGGATGCCATCCTTTCCCACAGGCGGCAGATATATTCCTTCCGCCGCCCTGCGGATCTTTGGCAGCATCTCACAGATCTCCCAGCGGTTATTCAGCTCTTCCAGATATTCCGGATCCTCTTTTTCCAGTCTTTCTGCGATCTGCACCGCCAGGCGGAGGTTATTCCGTGCCATGTAGTTGGTATAGGTATTGTCCGTCAACCGCTGTTTGTACTCATCCGGTCCGATCACATCACGGATATGGCATACCCTGCCATCCTCGTCCCATTCCACACGGTCTGCCCAGAATACTGCAGTAGCCAGAATGATCTCATCGCCCCACTGCTTCATGAACTCTTCATCACCAGTAGCCTGATAATATTTCCATACGGCATGGCTGATATCTGCTGAGATATGCAGTTCCTTTTTCCCGGTATAGATGGCGGTTCTCTCCCCTGTCTGCGGATCTGCCATGCCTCTTTCCGGGGTGGTCTCCCCGTACTCCGGTCTGGCAGCCTCCCAGGGATACATGGCTCCCTTATATCCGTTTCGGTATGCCTTGGTCTTTGCTCCCTGTAAGCCCCTGCCACGGTAGATGAGCAGACGCTTTGCCTCCGCAGGTTCTGTCAGGAGAAAGAAGGGGAGGATACACATCTCGGTATCCCAGAAGCAGTGTCCCTTAAAATCCTCCCCGGTCAGTCCCTTTGCCCCGATGCCTACGGTATCGTCTTCCCGGTCTGCCATGATATTCAGATGGTACAGGGCAAACCGTATGGCAAGCTGGTCGTAATCATTCTCTCCACGGATCAGGATATCATTCCTGTTCCAGAATGTTTTCCACTCCTTCTGGCTGCGCTTTTTTAAGACGTCATATCCTGCTTCCAGATATTCCAGTGTCTTTTTCCTGCCTCTGCTGCAGGTGTCCCATGCCTTTTCCCTCTCGGCTCCGGGATCCCGGTCGGTAAATACGGTACAGATCTTGTCCACGACAAAGCTCTCCCCCGCAGGCACTTCCGCCTCCGCTATGATTACTGCGTACCGCTGGCCGATCAGCGGAGTTTTCTTTGGATGGATGGGACTGCCGTTTAAGGCAAAACGGTGTCCGCAGTACTGCAGCACATGGATCTTCGATTCCCCGGTCACCGTATGGTATTCCATCATCTTCTCCTTGTGCATCCGTGCTTCCACTTCGTGGAAGTGCTGTGTGCCGTTGTTGGTCATTCTCCCGTTGATCCCGCTGATGATCTTCACCTTCACATTCCGGTGATATGGCATGATCCGGACTCTGGATGCTATGACGTGTTTATCCGCCAGGGATACGAAACGCTCAAAGAAAAACTCTGCCTCCACACCGTTCCTGCCCTCCCAGCAGACATGGCGGGTAATGACCCCATCCTTTAAATTCAGCCTTCTGCTGTAAAGCACGGTCTTCCCCTGCACCATGCGGAATTCCTCATCATCCAGAAAAATGCGGATGTTGCAGAAGTCTGCCAGGTTTGGAAGCTCTGTCACTTCCTCTTCCCCGAACCGGTCATAGAGTCCTGCAAGGTACAGTCCCCTGGTTTCCGTACTGTATACCTCCTCCAGTGCTGCCCTCTGTCCAAGGTAGCCGTTTCCCTGGGTAAAAATGGCTTCGATCTTTTTCAGTTCCCTCCGGCTGAACCGGCTTTCCTCGATTACCCAGTTTTTGTCAGACTTCACACCTTTGTTATAACTTAAGTTTCCACTGCTCTCCATGGTGTTTCCTCCCTGCCATTCCTTATTTCTGTATGCTTTCCAGTACCCGGATCAGCTCCCTGCGGGGCTTGCTCTCTATGAAGGACTCCACTCTCCTTAGCTGCCCGGTAATGATCTGCTCCCTGGTGGCCGGATTACGGATCACGCTATCCAGTACCTCTGCGATTTCGTCCGGCTTGCAGGTCGGCAGCAATACGCCGCTCCCGCCCAGCGTTTCCGGTACGGCTCCCGATTCATAGGCAACTACGGGAACGTGATAGAACATTGCCTCCACCAGCGCCATTCCGAAGCCTTCCTCTTCGCTCATGCAGACAAAGGCATCGGCAATGCGGTAATAGGCGATCATCTCGTTAAAGGCTCGTGACCGGTCAAGATGATCTGGTTCTCCTTATATCCCAGCTTTTTCCGGTATTCCTCAAGATAGGTATAGTATTCCGGTACTTCGCTTATGCTTCCGACGAGGAAGAGTCTGGCATCCGGATCCTTGGTACGGCAATAGACATCGTACAGCTCCATCAGCCGTTCGATCCTCTTATGCGGGATCATCTGTCTGAATTTTCCATTGTCGTAAATGTATGCCACTTTTCTTTTTTCTCCTTCTGTTTTCCGTAGTTCTCCTGCTGTCTTTTGTAGTTCTCTTTCTGTTTTTGTGTTTCTCTTTCTGTCTTTTCCAGGATTCTCTTCGATTCTCTTTCCGAAGAAATGTTCCTTTTACCATTCATCTAAAACGTTTTAGATAAATGGTAAAAAAATATCCTTTTGGCATTTTATGCATTTGTTCTGTCCATCACACTGTCTCTTCCTGCAATCCGGTACGGAATAAAGCTTTTCTCCGTATCCTTCTTCTGGCGCATTCGTTCATGGAGCAGTTTTGCTGCTGCATACCCACAGTCCAGGGGATCCCACTCTACCGTGGTCAGTGCCGGTTCCATATATTCTCCGATGCTGCTGTCTCCGAATCCGGTCAGGGAAAAATCCTCCGGAATCCGGTATCCTGCCTCCCGGATGGCTCTCTTTATCCCAAATGCCAGGTAATCACTAAAGCAGAGGACAGCCGTATGATGTCCGGTTCCGTAATGGGAAAGGTATTCTTTCATCTTCCGGTATGCCTGCTGTTCCTCCCCGGTGATCGTTGCATCCTCCCCGGCTTCTCCCTGTCCCCAGTCCAGGATATCTTCTTCCTGCAGGGATAGGTTTTCCTGTCCCATTGCGGAAAGCACTCCGATCATGCGGTCAGCCTGTTCCATGCTTCCCTCAGATCCGGCTGCCACAAGGATCTTTCTGTGCCCGTTCTTTAAAAGGTATCTCGTCATGTCTGCCGCTGCGGCGGCATTGTCCATGCCAATGCGCTGTTCCGGAGCCAGACACTCGCTATGCATTGCCACAAAGGGAACGGGAATCTCCATCAGTTCCTGCAGCCTCTGATCCTCTGTTATCAGGTCACTAATCAGGATCCCTTCCACTGCATGGCTCTCACAGAACTGCCGGTAGGTCATTTCTTCCGGATCATGGGCATATACCGCAACCTCAAGTCCGTGGCTGCTGCAGTAGCCATACACCCCCTGGATCATGCGGAAGGTGATGTTGTCCTTCCGCTCCCGTTTCAGCAGATCCGGAATGATCAGGGCGATCCGGTTGCTCTTTTTACTGGCAAGGTTACGTCCGTTGACATTCGGCTGATACCCCAGTCTGCGTGCCGTTTCCTGTATTTTTTGTCTTGTTTTTACGGATATATCCGTATACCCGGTCAGGGCGTGGGACACGGTCGCAACACTGACTCCCGCTTCCCTTGCGACGTCACGTATGGTTACTGCCATAAGCTCTCCTCGGTTATTTTTTTCTTCTGGATGATACGGTGCCTTCCACTCTTTTGGAATCCAGAAAGCTGTTCATCTGCGCCAGCAGACCGATCATTCCATCCATCTCCTGTTCGGAGAAATTCTTCGTCATGCCTTTCACGTTGCTGCGGATCCGGTTCCGGTAATAGACCACGGCCTCCATCCCCTTATCCGTAAGAATGAGCCATTGGGATCTGGCATCGTTCGGGTTCGTCATCTTGGTGATATATCCTCTCCGGATGAGGCTGCTGGATGCATGGTGTGCCGTCTGTCTCCCGACACGCAGGTAATCACCGACCTGGGTGATGGTCCTTGGGTGGCTCCCTTTTCCTACGGCGGACAAAAACCGCATATCCGAGCTGTTTAAGTCTGCATACCGGTCATTGGCCACAATACGGTCTTCCATCTCGATAAAGTTATAGAATAAATCTGTTAACTGCTCATTGATAATCTTTGTACGCAACTACTTCTCCTGTCTGTCTTAACGGACCTTCTCAGCATCCCACTCCATTACGGATCCGGTCGCTGCAT